>BNJU01002658.1_pt1 | contig 118053 bp, 113 predicted proteins | sample 8539281 | NCBI WGS metagenome assembly BNJU01 (sample SAMD00202456, study PRJDB9452) | human saliva metagenome | isolation source: human saliva | place: Japan
TCACTTAAAAATCATTTTCACACCCTTTCGTCTACGGCATAGAAGAAAGCTCTCTCACATTAATGCTGAGGCAGTATCACGTTTGCAATGAGCTAGAAAAATGTTGACGAAAAGCCTGTCGCTGATTTTGCTATCCTAAAAGATAATTTTATAATTGACAATTTGACAGTAGAGGTATAACTTATAATCGAGAAGAAAATGCGAGATGTAAAAGACTGGAAATTGACGGGCTGAGATTATGGATGTTTGTCTTCTTTATGGAGAAAGGATATGAAACACAACAACCGTGACAAGGTCGATAAGGTAACATATCACGAGGTCATTTATACTATCACTCTTTAACAAAGAAGATATCTTTATATTGTTCGGGAATTATCAGAGAAATTATTGAGATATTCATGTGATTGTCAATGATGACGACAAACTGGCACGAAAAATAAGAGCCTTTATAGATGCCACAATAACTTTGGCAGATAACGTTTCAGCGGAGGAACAGTTACAAAAGACGGTTGATCTGAAGAAAATCACATATGTTAGATAAGCATCGCCAAGCCTGAAAACTGACTGGCATATTTGAGAGACACAATCAAGGCATCTCAGAAAGTATTTCAGAACATCCATCTGAAACAGCAGAATTTATGACAGCCCATGCCTTGTTTCCAAATAACATAGGTATAAAACATCAAAGAAAGAACCTGTCAAAGATTACTTGAATGCATTTAAGATAATGCTGGAACAAACCTAAATACAAAAAGGACTCCCTTTAGCAATTAAAAGATAGAATGTTTGGTAGAATTGGCAAAATCGATGGAAGGAACCCAAAACAAGCTATCGGTATTATTTCAAAATATGACCACAAATTGTCAATAGAGGAAAATATGTTAGACAAAGAATTTTAGTAAAAGCAGGGGATAAGAAGTGTTGTGATAACCCATTCATCGCAGCACAGCCCGGAGATATTTATTTTATTGGTTAAATGGTGTAAAACGACAAACGAAAGGCAGCTATCGGCATTTTTCTTTCCACGATTGAAGACGGAAGTAGCACTATCAACGGTCATTCTATATTAAGAAGAACCTGTTATTTGTAAAAACATGGTATATATCCCAGATAACCAGATTTGTAAGCGAACATATGACAGACTTCACCATTAATTTCCATTGGTTGACCTGTTTGAAATTCCTAAGAAATACGTAGAGAATCCAAAATTATGGTGATGTAACATGATCTATATCTTCAGATAATCATATTCACACAGCATGAAGCACGAACAGCTATTATTTCAGTAATCAGGCCTCCCAAATTATTGATTTAGATAAACTCAATAGACCGTGCTACAACCTTCCCAATAAAGAAATTATGTATGAGTGTGTTTGCATGAGGTGCTTATTTTCTTTTCAAATTTAAGTGTATTGATGTTGCGGAAAAATTGTGTAATAAGATTTCACATTATCAAAAAAATGGAAAGTTATTAAGTGGTGGCCACAGGAGATATCAAAGGTAATGAATCATTGAAGCATTTTCATGGAGGGCAATGAAAACATTTGATACTAATTAGAGCACACTGATAAATTTTTTCCATTAACCAGATTAGAGACGAAATAAAACAAAGTTCACCTATTATTATGAGTTTTGCATAGTAACTTCTGCCTATTTTGCTTTTATAATATCCCAACAAAGCCAAAACATCAGTACAGCTGGACAAACAAAACCTGATTCCGGCATATATGTCCAAGTTTCTGGATATTATTTTTGACAGTTTTTTTGTCTGAATGGCATTTCATTTGGCAGCCCAGATATGGAAATTCTCCAACTTACCGCTAAAAGTTCGTATATTATCACCAGGCAAGTTCATGTTTATACTGGCTGAATTTTTAATAGGCTTGATGTTTTATGCCTGTGAATTAGATAGCTGAACGAGTTTAAACTCCTACATGATTATATTGTATTTTACTTATATTTTTTGCCCCTTGATCCCTAGCGTGTAGCGGCATGGCGGGACTTCCGTTATTGTTGTCAGTTTTCCATCTTTTTTAAAAGAAAATAAGTATCTCTTATTTTTTCTCTATTTGGCGATGCTAGGTATACTCGATATTTTGCATACCGCTGCAATCGTGTGATGAGTATTGTTACTATTGCCAAATTACTGGACCGTATCCAATTTCTAGATCTATTTATATTATACTACAACTTTCCAAATGTACCTGCGGGATGGATTTTATAGTTCTTTTCCATTGGTCGTCTTTATCTGCTTGTCAAATTGCTCTGTTGAAGTATATGGACTATTTAATACACCTGCCACAAAATCAAGTTGCTAATGACAGCATCTTATGAAAGAAAATCGTGCTTTTTGGCTCCTTGCATCGTGCTATTTGGATGATTTTGTTCTATACAAGTGTCTTGAATGCCAGTTTGGAGGATTTCTTTTATGTGTCTTTAGTATATGTTTCGTTTAATCTGGTGGTGGGTCAAATAGAAATTAGCAGTTCGAAAATATAAATGAGGTCTTCAAACTTAGTTCGTCTTTATTGCATCTATGTTTCACCAGTTGTCCAGCAGTTTATCTATATTTTAGAGTAAAAATATTTGATTTTAAAGTTCTCCGGTTGAGACGGCTAAAACAGATTTTAAAAGGCTAAGATAGCGTCAACCCAGGCCATTTGATTGACAGCATTTCACCGTGGACAGCGAACTCGATATGAATCATTCCGTTATGAACGTTATTGTTCTATGTTACTTCCCTTTATAACGGTACTGAATTTCATTAAATAAAAATATCCTAACTATGATTGTACAAGAGATGATATCACAAAGTCTACCTGTTATTGTGACTGGAATTATTGGCATGATTGTACCATACGCCTATTTTTCTTAATTGGGTGTTAAATATTCCGATTACATTTGTTTTGCAGGTAGTATCAGTAGTTTTAATATTACATATAATGTGCTTATATAACAAATGAGCAAGTCGAATTCTATCTAGTTAAAGGAGGAAAATAAGATGAAAAACAGGTCTGACAAAAGATATTTTGTGTTGTTAGATGAGAGTCATAAGGTTGTTATTTAGGTTTTCTCCCAGAGGAAAGTTCTATCCATTTCCACCCAAAGGTGCAGCAGATATGTTTGGTAAACAACATATCTTCACTGGTCACAGTAATCATTACCTGCATGGTTGGAAGACTGTTAGGGAAGGAAAATAAAAGATTAAATGAAACCTCATCTATATTTACAGATTGCATCAAAATTAAACAAACTATTTTAAGAGGTGATTATGTGCTGGTCAAAGTAAATTCTTCGATAAGGAGTTGAAAGGTGAAAAATGAGAAGTAATCCAGCAACAATCCCCTAACAACAGAATTGGTTATAGCTGTAAACATTAGGATATTTTAATACAGCAAACGAGCAAGAAAAAAGAAGTATAAGACATCAAGCAATCAACCAAGCCAGTGAAAATTTGTTTGAAAAATCTAACGAGCTAAGATTTCGAAGATGAGATTGCCAACTTATTTCGAAAGATGCTTAGATGGTTGAATGAAATTATTAGGATTATTTTTGAAAGTATATAAAGCCTGACTACAAGGCTTTTTTGCATCTCAATAAAGAACTTGACTATTACTTCCACTCACACAGAAATTACATACCATCGGTATGATAGAGCAAATGACAAGGAACAGAACCCAAATGAAACTAGAAAAAAAATACTAGAGGTCCTAAAAACTATTTTTTAAAAAAGGATTGACAATACATCAACACAAGATATCATAGATGGATTAGGTGGATTAAACAAAAGTATTCACCACTTTTGAGCCCAAATATAGATATACTTAAACAATCATTAGCGATAATCAAGAAAATTTTAAATTATAATTGGAGAGCACTGATTGAGATACAAAACCTTTGATGGACCTCTTTCTCTAAATTTTGAAACACTAAAGGCTCAAGCTTTACTCTACTCAACCATGCTGAGTCCACGCTTATTGGGAGAGCAGCATCTAGGTCCATTTTCTGATTTTTACCCGAAATTAAGAAAAGGCTTACGAAGAGAGCGAAAACAATGTACTAAAACAGAATATCCCAGAAGACATGAATTTAATTAAGCTAATTCTAAATATTTGGATTAATAAATTTTTCATTAGTAGAATTAAAGCAAACAAATCTCAAAACTTACTTTGAAGGTCCAGAGGCACCACTCAATTGAAATATATCTTCAACCATTTGATCACAAAAAATAAGCACGCATGACATTCATATAATACTAATTTCATTTATGTTATCAATCTCAAATTATCTTTACACTAAAAGTTAAAAACAACATACTATGTGTTATTAAAATCTATTATATACACGAGGCATAGTTTTGTTTTAATATACATACCCGATAGTAATGACGGCATCCCCCAGTTCTCTAAAATATTTACAAATATTTGTCTGATAAGCTATTCTTTATTTGCTTTGAAGAAACAATCATATTGTCTATTAAAATGAATTAAAAAAGTTCCTAAATCCAAATTATTTTAGCCTGGTTGTGTACTATATTTATAGTATTAGGTATTACAGCAATATTATTATAGGCTCAGCACCACAATAAAACTAGGAGAATTTATCAACAGGATCAAATTATTAGAATTACTCTGTAAAATGGAAAGTTGGCAATTGCAACTTCCATTGTTTTCATCTTTTTACAAAAAGCATTTTGATTGAACCACTGATATTCACGACTATTATTGATGAACAAAGAACAATTTTCAGTTGCTTTCACCATTTCTAAAATAAAGCATTGTGGAAAAATTCTTTCAGTCATTCTAATAGCATTTATTGCCCATTTTCCACACTTAGTGACTCAATTATCAGCAGATCTCATGGCTGTTGTAACTGAATCTGCATCCCTCCACACAATTAATTAACTTCACTGAACAAAACAGCAATAATAAGGTTACCAACATTGTTTAGGCATGATTAAACATACTGCACTATAACAACGTCAGACTTCCAGTTTAGCAGCATACTTTCCAAATGTAAGTCCAGGAAGTTTATCTAATAATATTACTGATAACTTATCTTTGATATTCAAAGTTTCATAAGCTAACATCACTTATTTTCAATTTAATATCTAAGACAAGATATTAGCCAAGTAGCATACCAAGTTTAATTGAAGGAAAGTGATAAACCCTTAATGATTTTCAAAAGAGACAGATAAATTAGATTAATGCTCTGGGAGAAAATTTAAAACTGGATATAGAAAGAGAGAAAATAGAAATATTGTTGAAATAAAAATCTTCAAAACAATTATAAAGAAGAAACCTCAATGAAGGAGAACAAATATCCACACTGATTATATATAAAGAATTGAAATATTATCAAAACTGAGATCCAACCATTTGTTCAATGTCACCCAAAGACAACTGCCCAACGCAGACAGATTGACTTAGAATACGCGGAGGTCACATTTTTCTAAATTAAATTAAGAATTATGGAGGCAGATCAGAGATGAATAATTGATAAAGAAATCATCGCAGCTGCTTTTACGTCACGATATTTACGACACTGGTCCCCTAACCAGCATTGCTGGCTTATTCTATTGTGGCTTATTGATAGTGGCTTCACGTTGCCCCTGACCGGCAACCATGAAAACCGAGATTTGAGACACTGGCGATCATAATGTCAAACCTCTCACCATTTTTCACAACATTTTATCGTCAATGCACCATGAGCACAGCACCGATATTAATGGCTGCGATACTGCACCATTGTTCAACGAAACAGGTCAATGACGAGACGTCTTACCGGGCAGCACTGATGATGCCGCCGCATCGTCACTGAAGATCAAAGGGTGTCAACAGAAGGCGAGGAAATTGAACCGCCTCACGTCACCAACCCACTAACACCACAACAGCAACTTGCACAACGTTCAGCTCAACTCATCAGAAGATGATAAAAAGCTACAGCAGTCTGGTTTAAGTTATGTTTTAGATAATGAATCTGGCTCTGTTTATGGAGAATGGATCAAATTTATTCGGCGGACAAAAACAAAGAGTTAGCATTGCGCGTGCTTTACCCGAAAACACCAATCTTATTATTGGATGAGGCTACTTCATCTTTGGATACAAGCACACTAAGGAAAGTTCAATCTGATATTCAATGACTGCACTTGTAGTAACCACAAGTTGAATGAGAACATTTTGAAAAATACGAGAATTCTTTTATGAAAGATGGCATTATTGTTGAAGATGGTTCTTTCAGTGATTTGATGGATAGGAGAGGTGAGTTTTATGTTGTTTGAGTTATGTAATTTTCATTTTATTTTATAGTATTAATTAAAACACTTTATCACTTTCGTTCTATAATATAGAAGCTTGCTAGCACCACATGAGGAGAAATCATGAGGATATTCTCAATTGAATAAGTAAGGCACCACATCTCCAGTAGGAGTGGCCAGTTCCACAGAAAGACCTTCATAGTTTTATAACTGAATAGATCGACTACTTTGTTGAATGTTCTTCAAGTACTTGAGGAATAGACGACAACTTTAAAATAAAATAAACTAAAATGCTCAAAATCATTAAATTGACATAAAAGTGTATTGTCAAAAATATACAATGGAAAATTTCCAGTCTAAAATCACTTTCTCAGATGACACTTAATCAAAATATGATATAATACAGAAAAGTAAAAATAACAAAAGTAACTAAATACAAAGTAACTTACAGAAGTAAAATAGTAAATAGATAGCCACAGCGTGATATTCCTTTCATCGTTTAGAAGGAGTTGTATGGTCGTTGTCGCTGGTTAACTGCTCTATTACTTAGATGAAGTTACTTTATTATTGAATTAATTTGAATAATAATAACGATCACTGAAAGTACTATCGACATTCCCTTTGCGCAGCCGTAGAGCACAAAAGGAAAATGGTACTGACTTTGATTCGTCGTGTATTGACATCTTGACTTAAGATTTTATTTTTCATTGGCTGGAAGACATAATATTGTGATTAAATAAGCTTAGAACACTATTCCATAAATAAAATATTTACTGAAATAATATTTTATAATTTTGGTGAATGATAGGAGTTTATGAGAGAAGAAGATTATCAGGTTTCTTTTTGAAATAATTGCTACGGCAGGTGACAGCAAGGGATATTCAATGGATGCGATATGTGACGCAAGAGAAAGGGTGAGTTTGACTCTGCAAATGAAAAAATCAATAGAGGCGAAACAAAAGACTTTTACAGGCTACATGAGCTTCAAACCGATATGATTGCACAGGAGGCAGAGGTGATCAGGTTCCGTAAACATTATTCTGATACATTCACAAGATCACTTTGACTATGGCGAATGTAGCTGAAGAATTGGCTGAGGAGATGGTTTCACTTTATAAAACGATATATGATATGAAGGCTGAGATCGAGGAAATGAAAAAAAAAGATAAAATAACTATGAGTTCTATAATTTGGAGGTAGTACTGGACATAGTATTGCAGAATCAAAAGAGGAATATTCGAAAACTTACAAAGTCTGAAAAGAGAGTGGCTGATTATTTTATAGATAATTATAAAGATGCTATAAATGAGTACACAGTCATATTGCGGTTTACAGATACTATCACCGGCTACAGTAATCAGATTTGTAAAAACATCTGAAGTTTGACGGTACTTCAACAGCTGAAAGCTGCGATTGCTGCAGATATGGACTCGACAAAAGACTGATATTACGGATGAGATAATACATCCTAAAAGGACGGACTTGAGTAGATATTATGAAAAGAATCAAAGATAAATCTGATTAAACAGTATTGAAAGGCTCTATGCTCTGATGGATTTGGAGTCTGATAGAAAGAGGTGATGGATGCAATAGACTCCTGCAAGAGTATATCTTTTCGGAGTCAGTGCAAGCAGTATAGTTTGTTACGATATCAAATTATAAGCTTTCAAGAATCGGTAAGAATGTTGTCTTTAATAATGACATACATTTGCAATTGGTGAACTTAAACTTCATAACAAAGGAAGATGCCTGTGTCTGTGTAAGTTACAGCGGCAATACAAAGGAGACCGTACTTGTTGCCGAGATTGCAAAAAAGCCGGTGCAAAGACGGTAGGTATATGTTGTTACGGCAAGAAACGAGCTTTCAAAAATTTGTGATATCACCTTTGAGAGTTCCACATGATGAGAGAGATTAAGACTCGGCGCTATTTCAAGCCGTAATACAACACTTACACTTTTTGGATACCATTTATCTGGCTATAACACACAGACATTATCCTGATGTGCTGAACGATATCGAATCTACAGAGATTTGATTAAAGAAACTTAGAGACTGATTTTATAAAGGAAGTGAAAAATGAGAATGCTTTGGGGAGGTGCAAGCGCCTCAAGTCAATATGAAGGGCGGATTTGATCTTTTTTTAATAAAGGGTATTGATACACAGGACTGCAGAAGATATGTAAAAAGAACAGACAACGCGACCACATCTGCAAGACTTTTAACAAAAGGCCGATATAGAGAGAGCAAAAACATCCTATAGAGGAGACTTTTTCCCGGGAAGAAAGGGCAGTGAAGGACTCTCACATATAGATGAAGATATAGAGTACCTCAGTGAGCTCGGAATAGATATATACAGAATTTCAATTGCGTGGTCAAGAATATTTCCTACAGGTGAGGAGGAGACACCGAATGAAGATGCTCTTAAGATGTACGGAGATATTTTAAAGAAACTTAAGTCAAAGGGAATCAAGATATATCTGAGTCTTACACATTATGCGCTTCCTCTTGCTTTGGTGGAAAAATACGGCGGATGGAAAAACAGAAAACTTGTTGATTTGTACCTTAAGTACGCAAAGGTTATATTTGAAAAGTTCGGAGAGTATCTTGATTTTGTAGTACCTTTCAATGAGATAAATACAGGATTTTTCAGTCCTTTTAACGGTCTCGGACTTCTAAGAGACGAAAATATAGGCGGCAGCGGATATGATTTGAACGATATATTTGCAGGACTTCACAATCAGTTTATAGCTTCCGCAAAGGTGATAGAACTTGGAAGAAAGATGCTTAATGTTAAATTCGGATGTATGGCGGCATGCTTTTGCTACTACGGTTACTCATGTAATCCGCTTGACCAGTTAAAGACATTACAGTATGAACAGGTAAATCAGTGGTTCTTTACAGATGTTTTGGCGGCAGGCGAGTATCCTTACTATATGAAGAAGTACTTTAGAGATAACAATGTAAAGGTGGAGTTTTTACCGGGAGATGAAGAACTTCTGAAAAACAATACAGCAGATTTTGTGGGATTTTCATACTATCAGTCAAATGTGTGCGCATCCGAGGAAATGGAAAAGACTGCAGGTAATCTTGTGGTAAGTACAAAGAATCCGTATCTGAAAGCAAATGAGTGGGGATGGCAGATTGACCCTGTGGGCATGAGAATTTCCATGAACAAGATTTATGACAGATATAAAAAGCCTGTAATGATTACAGAAAACAGCTTCGGATACAATGATGTATTGGAAGAGGGAAATATCATAAATGACGACTACAGAATACAGTATTTAAACGATCACTTTGAACAGATAAAGCTCGCTATAGATGACGGTGTGGAATGTCTGGCATATTTACTTTGGGGCATTGTAGATATAGTATCTGCCGGTTCACTGGAGATGACAAAGAGATACGGAGTGGTATATGTGGACGCCGACAACCTCGGTAACGGTACATATAAAAGATATAAGAAGAAGAGTTTTAAATTCTACAAGGATTTTATAGAAAAGGAGAAAAACAGTGTTAAGTCTTGACAGTTTGGACACAGAGAGAAGAAATATTAACACGATGAATCTTGACGAACTTTCCGCTGTAGAAATTATTGAAAAGATAAATCAAGAGGATGAAAAGATAGCAGACTGTGTAAAACCTACCATACCTGAAATAGGAAAGGCGGTAGAGTTTGCGGTTGACAGTATAAAAAGAGGCGGAAGGCTTATTTATATAGGCGCAGGCACCTCAGGAAGACTTGGTATACTTGATGCCAGTGAATGTCCTCCTACATACGGCGTACCGTTTGACATGGTAATAGGTATTATGGCAGGCGGCGATAAGGCGATGAGAAAGGCTGTAGAAGGTGCTGAGGACTCAAAAGAACTTGCCGTAAATGATCTGAAGGAACTGGAACTGAATGAAAAGGATACTTTGGTGGGGCTTGCCGCAAGCGGCAGGACACCATATGTAATAGGCGGTTTGGAATATGCAAAAAGTCTCGGAGCAAAAACGGTAGCTGTAAGTTGTGTAAAGAATGCAAAAATATCGGCACTTGCAGACGCCCCTATAGAGGTGGTTGTAGGAGCGGAAGCTGTGACAGGTTCTACAAGAATGAAAGCCGGAACGGCACAGAAGATGGTGTTAAATATGATTTCCACCACAACTATGGTAAAAATCGGCAAGGTATACCAAAATCTTATGGTAGATGTGGCGACAACCAATGAAAAGCTTAGAGTCAGAGCGCTCAATATAGTAAGTGAAGCTACAGGCATAGATAAGGAAAACTCTAGAAGACTTTTGGAGGAATCCGGATACGATGTTAAGGTAGCCATAGTTATGGGACTTGCAGGTGTGGATGCCATAAAGGCAAGAAAGACACTTTGTGATAATGAGTTGAATGTCAGCGCCACGATAAAGAAGTTACTTAAGACTAATAAATAGTTTGAAAATACTTTAAAATATTTTTAGTAAAATCTTATGATATGTGGTAAAATATTTTACATTAAAATTAAAAAATCTGATATAAAAAGAAAATAAAATCAGATTTGGAAAGAAGGAGATATATGAAGGTATTATTTGTTTGTTCAGGCGGTATGTCATCAACAATCGCTGTAAATGCCTTTGAAGAAAAGAGGCTGCAAAAGCATGGTGAGGACATTGATGTTCTTGCAATCGGTACTCAGGCTGTTGATGATGAGGTAAAGAACGGTTGGAATTGTGTGATGGTTGCACCGCAGATTCGTCACAGATTTGACAACATCAAGGCTGCAGCCGATGCACAGAATATTCCATGTGCACTTATTGAACCTATGGCTTATTCACCGCTGGGTGGACCCTAAAGCTTTATACACAAATGAAAGGGTTAACAGGAGGAAACTAAAATGTTTGACAAAATTGCTGCATTCTTAGATAAAAATCTAAGTACACCAATGGCAAAGCTCAGTGAGCAAAGGCACTTAAGAGCTATAAGGGACGGTATTATCGCCACTTTGCCTATCGTAGTAGTAAGTTCACTTTTCCTTGTAATTGCGTTCTTACCTAACCAGATGCCGGCAAGCTGGGGCATTGCCCAGTTCATTAAGGCAAATGCAGGCAGAATCTTGCTTCCATATCGTATGGCAATGTATATTATGACATTGTATGCCGTATTCGGAATCGGATTTTCACTGGCAAAGAGCTATGATTTGGACGGACTTTCAGGAGCCATTCTTTCAGAGCTTGCATTTCTTTTGACAGTTGTACCTGTATCATTGCCTGAGGCAACTGAAGAAATTACAAACCTGGCTGCAAACAATCAGGCTTTGGCGGATTATATCAAGGCTGTTCCTGAAGGATGGCATCTTGGTATGTCATATATCGGTTCTGACGGTATGTTTGTAGGTATTATTTCAGCATTTATCGCCGTAGAAATTTACAGATTTACACAGAAGTCAGGATTTAAAATCAGAATGCCTGAGCAGGTTCCGGCATCGGTTGCAAGAAGTTTTGAAGCACTTACACCTACAGTTATCATTCTTCTTCTTTTCTCAACAGTCACAATGTGGCTCGGTATAAAAGTTCATGATATCGTAGGTTCTATTATCAGACCTATAGTAAATGTTGCGGATACACTTCCTTCAGTATTGCTTCTTACATTCCTTGATTCATTCTTCTGGTGTTTCGGTATACATGGAAGCAGTGTAGTAGGAAGCCTTACAAGACCTGTCTGGCTTATGCTTCTTGAGCAGAACTCAAATGCATTTGCAGCAGGAGCAGCTATTCCGAATATCGCTCCGGAGCCTTTCTATCAGTGGTTTATCTACATCGGAGGTTCAGGAACAACTATCGGACTTGCAATTTTATTGCTTTTAAAATCAAGATCACAGTATGCAAAGACACTTGGTAAGGTAGCATTTGTACCTGCATTGTTTAACATCAACGAGCCGATGATTTTCGGTTGCCCGATCATTCTAAACCCTGTACTTTTGATACCTTTCGTACTCAATCCTATTATCTGTGCAATAATCGCATGGATTGCAACAGAGCTTGGACTTGTAAACAGGGTAGTGGCTTCAGTGCCGTGGACTTTGCCGGGACCTATAGGGTGCGTTCCTTGCAACAAAACGGAGATATCAGAGCGTTGATATTGAATGTACTGTTGATAATATTGTCAATACTCATTTACCTTCCTTTCTTCAATAAGTATGATGCGGATTTGAAGAAGCAGGAGGACAGCGGAGAAGTTTCCGTATAAAAAAGATAGGGATAAGGAGAGTTATGCGTAGACTTGGGAATATCGATTTATCCTGAAAAAGACAGTGTGGAAAATATTGTTGAATACATTAGAAAGCCGGATCTTCGGCTTTTTCTCGTATTTTCTCATGTCTTTTGTCAGTGAATAAATCAAAAAGAAGAGATAATACATGATTTTAGAAGATTAACCTGTATGCAAAAAGCTTGGGATTTGAAATAATAGTTGATGTATCACCGGCTGTTTTTTGAGTAAAGCTGATATTTCTTATAAGGACCTCGGTTTCTTTTAAGGAAATAGGTGCGGACGGTCTGAGACTTGATATAGGCTTTACAGGGCTTGAAGAGTCTTTGATGACTTTTAACGAATATAATCTTAAGATAGAAATAAATATGTCAAATGATGTGTCAACTATAGATACTATAATGAATTATGAGCCGAACAGATACAATCTCTATGGATGTCACAACTTTTATCCGCATAATTACAGCGGACTTGGACTGGATTTTTTTAAGAGTTGTACAGGCAGATTTAAAAAATACGGGCTTAATACGGCAGCCTTTATAACAACAAGAAATGCCGGTTCATTCGGACCTTGGCCTACAGATTTCGGACTGCCAAGTCTTGAGATGCATAGAAATATGGGCATTGACAAGCAACTTAAGCATATGATTGCCCTTGGAGATATTGACGATATAATCATATCAAACTGCTATCCGAGTGATGAGGAACTTGAGAAGATTAAATGCATTCCGCTTGACAGAGTGTGTTTTGATGTAGAGTTATTGCCTGAACTTCCGAAACTTGAAAGGACTATAGTGCTTAAAGAGATGCATTTTAACAGAGGTGACAAATCTGAGAACTTTATAAGGTCAACCGCCTCAAGAGTAAAGTACAAGGGCGAAAAGTTTGAGGTGATAAATCCGGCACCTATAAAAAGAGGTGATATTATTATTGAGAGTTCGCTCTACGGACATTATGCAGGTGAGTTGCAGATTGCTCTAAGCGATATGGAAAATTCAGGTATGAGCTCTGTGGTAGGTCATATTGATAAGAATGAATTGTTCCTCTTGGATTATATCAGGCCGTGGCAGAAGTTTGCGATGAAGGAAGCGAAGATAGAGGAAGTATAATGGCAAAGACTTATTATATAGGGATAGACGGCGGAGGAACAAAGACAAAGTTTGACCTCTTTGACTCTGATAAAAACAGTATTGCATCAATCACTATGCCTACAGTTCATCCGGCACAGACAAGTTTTAAAGAAGCGGTATCTGTTCTTACAGATGCCAAAGAAAAATTAATTGAAAAGATAAAATGACAATAGCTATATTTTGAAGGTCGGAGCGGGGCTTGGCGGATACGGTATTAACGCAGATTACAGAAAAAAACTGGAAGATGAATTCAGTACGGTTTTTGATGAGTTTAAGCTTTATTCGGATGCATATGCGGCAATGCTTGGTGCGCTTGCAGGAGAAGACGGTATTCTTATGATTGCAGGTACAGGAAGCATTGCTCTGGCGAAGATAGGTGATGAGACCTTCAGGTGTGGAGGATTCGGCTACAGATACGGTGATGAGGGAAGTGCCTACAGCATAGGAAAGGCGCTTATATCAAGAGCGTTAAAGGAAGCGGACGGCAGATTGGATAAGAGCGTAATATCTGATATTGTAGAGGATTACTTTGACAATATAAGTTTTAATATGATAGCCACATCAGACTTTAGCAGAGATAAAATTGCAGGGCTGGCAGCGGCCGCATCAAAGTATGTAGATATCAGTGAGAGTGTGAGGGATATTTTTTTTGCTGCGGCGAATGAGATTTCTTTGCATATAAAGGCAATAGGAAAAAACTTTGAATCAGGTAAAAGAATAAGGTTAAGCTATATAGGCGGAGTCTTTAAGTCGGAGTATATACTGGAATGTATAAGGGAAATGAATCAAGGTATTGAACTTGTTGCACCGATATATCCGCCTGAAAAGGGAGGTATACTACAGGTATAGTGAAAAGCGGAAATGTTTTTGCTATAATGAGTATAAAGAAAAAGTTTTATTTTGTTGAGGTGAAAAATGGGAAAAAGAAAACTGGCATCCATACAGTATGTACATAATATCACGCCTATAGAGGGTGCTGAAAAGATAGAATGTGTACATGTATTGGGATGGCAATGTGTAGCTAACAAAGGTCAATTCAGTATTGGTGATAAATGTATATATATGGAAGTGGATTCATTCCTTCCTGTATGTGAACGTTTTGAATTCCTTCGAGCAAGCAGCTTTAAAGAGAATGAAATAATGGGAGCAGGATTCAGGCTGAAAACCATGAAATTCAGAGGACAGATTTCACAGGGGTTGGTACAACCTTTAGAAATACTTCCTGAAGGTAAATATGAAATAGGTGATGATGTAACCGAACTTCTTGGAATAAGGAAATGGGAGATAGAGGAGAGAGTAAGTAATGACGGTACAGTTATTGCGGAGTTTCCAAGTGAGATCTCAAAAACCGATGAACTTAGAGTACAGTCGTATCCTGAGTTGATAGAAGAGTTTAAAGCTGTAAAGGGATATTACATAAGTACTAAAATGGACGGCTGCAGTGTAACTATGTACAAAAGAGGTGAACATTTCGGCGTATGCGGCAGAAATTATGAATATGCAGATGATGATAAATGTGCTATGTGGAAATATGCCCATAAGCATAGAATAGAAGAGAGATTAAAAGAAAATAATCTTGAAAATATAGCAATTCAGGGTGAATTTTGCGGACCGGGCATTCAAAAAAACAGGTTGAAGCTGACCGAACCTGAGTGGTATGTATTTACAGTAACGGATATGAACACAAATAAAAGGCTTTCCCTATATAAGACCGAGGAGATATGTAAAGTGCTTGGCTTAAATATGGTTCCGATAGAGGAAGTGGAAGAAGAGTTTCAATATAAAAGCGTTGATGAACTTTTGGAAAGAGCAAAGGGAAAGTACGCTTCAGGTAAGAATAAGGAAGGTATTGTAATAAGACCTATATAGGCGGTGTATTCAAATATCATAGCAGGCCCGCTGTCTATGAAAGTTATTAATAATGATTATCTTTTGAAGGAGTAGCAAATTACTTTTGCAAATCTTATATGGCTGCAGTGATGGATATAAAGAAATATCTAAGCTGCAGCCAAATTTTGTTTAGGGTATATCAGGACTTTTATAATAGAAGACCTATAATTTTTGCTTACTAAGTTTTTACAATTAATTTTAAATATAGCTTGACTTTGAAATAGGAAAACCGTATAATTAATACACTGCTTTTTGCAGATGACTCAATTCAAATATCTGAACAATTTAAAAAAATAATTAAAATTGTTGTTGACAAGATATTGAATAGATGATATTATATCAGAGTTGTTTGAAAAGAGCAGCACAAACTTCAAAATAATCTGAAAAAAACTTTAAAAAGTTCTTGACAAGATAAAATGAGTTTGATATAATGACTTGGCTGTTTGAGACAGCGAAGCAATGAACCATGATAATTTAAGATTAAACAGTACACACAACCCTGAAAAATTACATATTTCGCATATTTTTTTCTTAATGAGAGCGAGCGAAGCGAAAGCTCGAATTTAGAAAAATAGTGCACCTGCCGAACGAAGTGAGGCAATAGTGTTACATATGAAATATGATGAAGTTTCAGAAAAACAACGTTTAGATTCGAACAGAATTTAAAACCTTTAAAAAAACAGTAGATCTGTGAAAAACAGATGCAAGCTAGCGACAGGCTAGATTAAACTTTTATATGAGAGTTTGATCCTGGCTCAGGATGAACGCTGGCGGCGTGCTTAACACATGCAAGTCGAACGAAGCTGCTAAAAAGGAAGTCTTTCGGATGGAATTTTGGTAGACTTAGTGGCGGACGGGTGAGTAACGCGTGGATAACCTGCCTTATACAGGGGGATAACGGAGAGAAATTTCCGCTAAGACCGCATAAGACCACAGCACCGCATGGTGCAGGGGTAAAATATTTATAGGTATAAGATGGATCCGCGTCCGATTAGCTAGTTGGTGAGGTAGAGGCTCACCAAGGCGACGATCGGTAGCCGGCCTGAGAGGGTGAACGGCCACATTGGGACTGAGACACGGCCCAAACTCCTACGGGAGGCAGCAGTGGGGAATATTGGACAATGGGGGAAACCCTGATCCAGCGACGCCGCGTGAGTGAAGAAGTATTTCGGTATGTAAAGCTCTATCAGCAGGGAAGAAAATGACGGTACCTGACTAGAAGCCCTCGGCTAACTACGTGCCAGCAGCCGCGGTAATACGTAGGGGGCAAGCGTTATCCGGATTTACTGGGTGTAAAGGGAGCGCAGACGGCGAAGCAAGTCTGAAGTGAAATGCATGGGCTCAACCCATGAATTGCTTTGGAAACTGTTTGGCTTGAGTGTCGGAGGGGTAAGCGGAATTCCTAGTGTAGCGGTGAAATGCGTAGATATTAGGAGGAACACCGGAGGCGAAGGCGGCTTACTGGACGACAACTGACGTTGAGGCTCGAAGGCGTGGGGAGCAAACAGGATTAGATACCCTGGTAGTCCACGCAGTAAACGATGAATACTTGGTGTCGGGGAGGTAAACTCTTCGGTGCCGCAAGCAAACGCATTAAGTATTCCACCTGGGGAGTACGTTCGCAAGAATGAAACTCAAAGGAATTGACGGGGACCCGCACAAGCGGTGGAGCATGTGGTTTAATTCGAAGCAACGCGAAGAACCTTACCAAATCTTGACATACTCTTGAATAGCTTTGTAATGAAGCTAGACCTTCGGGACAAGGGATACAGGTGGTGCATGGTTGTCGTCAGCTCGTGTCGTGAGATGTTGGGTTAAGTCCCGCAACGAGCGCAACCCTTGTCGTCAGTAGCCAGCAGTAAGATGGGCACTCTGACGAGACAGCCGGAGATAATCCGGAGGAAGGTGGGGATGACGTCAAATCATCATGCCCCTTATGATTTGGGCTACACACGTGCTACAATGGCGTAAACAAAGTGAAGCGAAGCCGCGAGGCCAAGCAAATCACAAAAATAACGTCTCAGTTCGGATTGTAGTCTGCAACTCGACTATATGAAGCTGGAATCGCTAGTAATCGCAGATCAGAATGCTGCGGTGAATACGTTCCCGGTCTTGTACACACCGCCCGTCACACCATGGGAGTCATCAATGCCCGAAGTCAGTGACCTAACCGTAAGGAAGGAGCTGCCGAAGGCAGGGAGGATAACTGGGGTGAAGTCGTAACAAGGTAGCCGTATCGGAAGGTGCGGCTGGATCACCTCCTTTCTATACATTTTTCACTTAATGAAAACGAGCCGAAGGCGAAGTTTGAATTCTAGTGAAAAAGCAGTTCTTCATACGAACGAAGTGAGTATGATAGAACATCATTAAAGGCTTTAGTAGGGGTTGTGAGTACTGTTTAGTACTAAATTAAAATGGTACTAAAATCAAACATTATTGGTGTCGATGCGTCTAGGGGACACACCCGTTCCCATTCCGAACACGATGGTTAAGACCTAGTCGGCCGATGGTACTATACTGGAGACGGTATGGGAGAGTAGGTGGATGCCAATGCATTTTTCACTTGATTAAAGCGAGCGAAGCGAAGCTTGGATCTTAGTGAAAAAGTACACCTCATCGAGCGAAGCGAGATGATGGTGTTACAACACCGGGGGTGTAGCTCAGTTGGGAGAGCACCTGCCTTGCAAGCAGGGGGTCAAGAGTTCGAATCTCTCCATCTCCATTGTTAAAGAGAATAGCTTTTAACTATAAATGTACCTTGAAAAACTGCATACCAAACGAGAAATTATATAAATATTTTTATAATTAGACATCCGAGGTACTAATTACAGTATAATTAGTGATTAGTATTTAAATAACAAAAAAATAAATTTTTAAACATAGTGTATGATACACGCTAGTGTCATACATAAACACTAAATCTAAAAAGATTTAAGAGGTTAAACATAAAGAGCGTAGGGTGGATGCCTAGGCACTGACAGCCGAAGAAAGACGTGACAAGCTGCGAAAAGCTGCGGGGAGAAGCACATATTCAGTGATCCGCAGATGTCTGAATGGGGAAACCCACTTGGAAGAACTCCAAGTATCTGTACGCCAATACATAACGTACAGAGGGGAACCCGTGAACTGAAACATCTAAGTAGCCGGAGGAAAAGAAAACAACAGTGATTGCGAAAGTAGCGGCGAGCGAAATCGTAAGAGCCCAAACCGTGGTGCGTGCACTGCGGGGTAGAGGACTGCAATACGAGTAAGATATATTACCTGAACCGTTTTGGAAAAGCGGGCCAAAGAGCGTGAGAGCCGTGTAAGGGAAAATGTATCGAATCCAGCAGTATCCGGAGTACCACGAGACACGAGAAACCTTGTGGGAAGCAGGGGGACCACCCCCAAGGCTAAATACTAGTCAGTGACCGATAGCGTATAGTACTGTGAAGGAAAGGTGAAAAAGAACCCCGGGAGGGAGTGAAAAAGAACCTGAAACCCTATGTTTACAAACTGTGGAACACCGAAAGGTGAACCGCGTACTTTTTTTGTAGAACGGTCCGGCGAGTTACATGTACAGGCGAGGTTAAGTATTAAAGATACGGAGCCGAAGGGAAACCAAGTCTTAATAGGGCGAATGTAGTCAGTATGTGTAGACCCGAAACCGGGTGATCTATCCATGTCCAGGTTGAAGTTCGCGTAAAAGTGAATGGAGGACCGAACGCACATCCGTTGAAAAGGGTGGCGATGAGGTGTGGATAGGGGAGAAATTCCAATCGAACCCGGAGATAGCTGGTTCTCCTCGAAATAGTTTTAGGACTAGCCTCGTTATTAGTCTACCGGAGGTAGAGCACTGAATTTTTGCGGGGGCGTCAAAGCCTACCAAGAGATATCAAACTCCGAATGCCGGCTAGATGATTGACGGGAGTCAGACTACACGAGATAAGTTGGGTAGTCAAAAGGGAAAGAGCCCAGACCTACGGCTAAGGTCCCAAAGTGTGTGTTAAGTGGAAAAGGATGTGGGATTTCGAAGACAGCTAGGATGTTGGCTTAGAAGCAGCCATACATTAAAAGAGTGCGTAACAGCTCACTAGTCGAGAGGTCCTGCGCCGAAAATGTCCGGGGCTAAACACAACACCGAAGCCTGGGAATGTAGTAATACATTGGTAGAGGAGCATTCTTAGAGGCGTAGAAGCCATACCGGAAGGAATGGTGGAGTAATAAGAAGAGAGAATGCCGGAATGAGTAGCGAGAAAGAGGTGAGAATCCTCTTGGCCGAATATCTAAGGTTTCCTGAGTAAAGCTGATCTACTCAGGGTAAGTCGGGGCCTAAGGCAAGGTCGAAAGACGTAGTCGATGGATAACAGGTACAGATTCCTGTACTACATATAATCAGAACTGTGGGGACACGGAGACTAAAAACCGAACCCGGGAGGACAAAAAAACCGGGGCAAGCGAAGTACCTGTATGGGAGGAAAAACCCACCATACAAAGGGGAAATGCGTGATGCGTACCGAAAATTAGTAGGGAAGTCGGTTAGGGAGCCGTCAAGAAAAGCCGCTATTGTGTTATATGTACCCGTACCGCAAACCGACACAGGTAGATGAGGAGAGAATCCTAAGGCCGGCGGGAGAAGCATTGTTAAGGAACTCGGCAAAATGACCCCGTAACTTCGGGAGAAGGGGTGCCACTTTAAAAGAGTGGTCGCAGAAAAAAGGCTCAAGCAACTGTTTAGCAAAAACACAGGTCTATGCGAAACCGCAAGGTGAAGTATATGGGCTGACGCCTGCCCGGTGCCGGAAGGTTAAGAGGAGAAGTCAGGAAACGAAGCTTTGAATTGAAGCCCCGGTAAACGGCGGCCGTAACTATAACGGTCCTAAGGTAGCGAAATTCCTTGTCGGGTAAGTTCCGACCCGCACGAAAGGCGTAATGATTTGAGCGCTGTCTCAACAATGCACCCGGTGAAATTGAAGTACCAGTGAAGATGCTGGTTACCTGCGCCAGGACGGAAAGACCCCATGGAGCTTTACTCCAGTTTGGTACTGGGATTCGGTAATACTCGTACAGGATAGGTGGGAGACTGTGAAGCATGGACGCCAGTTTATGCAGAGTCGCCGTTGGGATACCACCCCTGTATTGCTGGATTTCTAACCTGCATCCGTAATCCGGATGGGGGACAATGCCAGACGGGGAGTTTGACTGGGGCGGTCGCCTCCGAAAGAGTATCGGAGGCGCTCGAAGGTTCCCTCAGAATGGTCGGAAACCATTCAAAGAGTGCAAAGGCAGAAGGGAGCTTGACTGCGACACCGACGGGTGGAGCAGGTACGAAAGTAGGACTTAGTGATCCGGTGGCATAAAGTGGGATTGCCATCGCTCAACGGATAAAAGCTACCCTGGGGATAACAGGCTTATCACTCCCAAGAGTTCACATCGACGGAGTGGTTTGGCACCTCGATGTCGGCTCATCGCATCCTGGGGCTGTAGCAGGTCCCAAGGGTTGGGCTGTTCGCCCATTAAAGCGGTACGCGAGCTGGGTTCAGAACGTCGTGAGACAGTTCGGTCCCTATCCGGCGTGGGCGTAAGATATTTGAGAGGAGCCGTCCTTAGTACGAGAGGACCGGGACGGACTGACCGCTGGTGTACCTGTTGGAGAGTAACTCCATGGCAGGGTAGCTATGTCGGGAAGGGATAAACGCTGAAGGCATCTAAGCGTGAAGCCCCCCTCAAGATGGGATATCTCATGTGAAAACAGTAAGACCCCTTGAAGACTACGAGGTAGATAGGGCCAAGATGTAAGTACAGTAATGTACTGAGTTGATGGTTACTAATAGGTCGAGGGTTTAACCAAAAGATAGGAAAAATTTATGATTTGATATTTATATAATCGGAAGCATTTGGTAGGCAGTTTTGAAGGTGCATTTTTCTTCTAACGAAAACAAACGAAGTGCAGTTTGAGTTTTAGAAAAAAAGTACACTTGACTTTACAAGTAAAAGTCATAGTGCTACATTAGCCTTTTCTTAGTGAGTACGAGCGTAGCGAAGTACGAACTTAGAAAAATATCGTACTTGAACTTACGGAGTAAGTTCATAGTATACATTTTCTTCAAAAAAGTACTTGCATAATTAGTAACTATATGATATAGTGTATAAGTACTTGCCCTGATAGCTCAGTAGGTAGAGCATGCGGCTGTTAACCGCAGTGTCACAGGTTCGAGCCCTGTTCAGGGCGTTGTTTCGGAAACTAGACAACGGCGACATAGCCAAGCGGTAAGGCGTGGGTCTGCAACACCCTGATCACCAGTTCAAATCTGGTTGTCGCCTTGATTAGAAAATCTAATCACTTGCGGGAATGCTGGAATTGGCAGACAGGCAAGACTAAGGATCTTGTGTCTGTATAGACGTGAGGGTTCAAGTCCCTTTTCCCGCACTTTTGAAAAGAGCAACATCGAGTTGCTCTTTTTTGTTTTCAAAAAAAATATTGTTCTTGTAATCAAATACTATTGATAGCATAAAAAAAGCTTTACAATTAAATTAGAAATATAGTAAAAAAATAGGATATATTTACTATAACTTTTAATAAAAGTATATTTATGACTATGACTGTAATTAAATGTTTAATATATTGTAATATTTCAACGGGTGTAAAGTAATTGTTCAATCTATAAAACTTTGGTATAATTTAAGTACTCTAAACAAAAACAAGGAGTGCTCAATGAAAAAGAAATTTTTTTAACATTAGCATCAGCTCTAACCTTTGTTTCACTATACAGTTTTAATGCATATGCAGACATGGATTTGGAGACAAGTAACGCAGTCTCAGGAATAGCCGTAGCTCTAAACAATTATAAAGGCAAGTTCCATATCGCCGCAGACAGCATTAGAAGAGTCGTTAAAGACGGCGACAACAAATACAATAGAGATAACAGGAGTTGACGATGCACGCAACAAGCTTGTAAAGGACGTGGTCAAGTATGAGGGACCGTCGATTCAGGACAGGCTTAAAGAAGAGGTAATGAAGGATGACCTCGCAGTGGCAAAGAACAAAAAGGATACAGTAGTACACGCGGATCCGAAAGAGACCGGTGAAGAGGTGGGAAGTATTTCATACAGTTCTGTAGCCACCGTTGTAGGTTCTGAAATCAACGAGACCGGAGAATGGGTTAAGATAAACTCCGGAAACGTAGAGGGCTATGTCAAAGCCTCAGATTTGGCAACAGGAAATAAAGCAAAGAAAATGGCAAAAGATTCTGTCGTGACCTATGGTACGGTAGTAGATATTGACAATGTCAGACTACGAAAGACACCGGATATAACCTCAAATACTCTCACGATGCTTGAGGGCGGAGAGAAGTATGTTGTAGTAGGTCAGGACAAAAACTTTTTAAAGGTTCAGGTAGATGATGACTTGACAGGATATGTATATAAGGACTTTATAAAAACGGATGTATCTTATAAGACTGCCAAGACTAAGGAAGAGTCCACTATTGAAGCTTTAAATAAGGCAAAGCTGGAAACTGAGGCTAAAGAAGCAATGGCCATATATGAAAATATGGTGGTTGCGGACGATCAGACAACAGCTAAAAGTAAGGAAACGACTGCAAAGGCTGAAACAACTACAGCCGCAAAGAAAAATTCGGATAAAGCTCCAACACCTAAGGCAAGTGAAGAAGCGAAGACCATCAAGTCTCCTGCAGCCGAAAAGAGAGAGACACCTGCCGGTAAGGAAGTAGAGATTAAAGTTCCGGATACTACAAAAGGATCTGCCAAGCCTGCTGAAACAACCACAAAAAGACAACGGGCAGACAGAGACTACAAAGCAGAAGACAGAAACAGTACCGGAGACAAAAACCGAGGCGGAGACCATCAAAGCAATAGAGGATACAAAACCTACGGAGACCAAGTCTAAAGCAGAGACTGTAAAAGAGCCAAGTAAGTCTGAAGAAACCGTTTCTTCACCTTCCAAGGTAAAGATAGAAACAGTCAACGGTCCTGAGGCAAGTGAGACCGCAAAGGAAACAACTAAAGCAAGTGTAGAGCCGGAGACAAGCAAGGCTGTAGAGACAGTAAAAGAGACTCCGACAGCAACAACACAGGTTGAAACTATAAGCGCTGTTGAAGATACTACAAAGCAGACTGAGTCTACTACACAGGCTCCAAAGCAGACTGAGTCTACTACACAGGCTCCGAAACAGACCGAGGCGACTACAGAGGCTACAAAACCTGCAGAAACCACAAAGCCTGCCGAGACAACAGCTCCTTACGGACCGGGCGGAAGTACTGAAAAGCCTAAGGAAACACAGAAGGATAAGCCTCAAAAAGAGACCACAGTTGTTACAGGTGAAAATGGCGGACCGGGTGTCAGCAAGAAAAAAGAAACTACAAAGGCTGAGACAGAGGCAACAAAGGCGGCTAAGGAAAAAGTATCAAGAGATGCTGTAGTAGCTTATGCCAAGCAGTTTGTCGGTAATCCGTATGTATACGGAGGAACATCACTGACAAAGGGTGCCGATTGTTCGGGATTTGTAATGAGAGTATATGAGAAGTTCGGAATAAGTACTTCAAGAGTCTCAAGGGACCAGGCAAACAACGGTACTGAGATACCTGTATCGCAGATAAAACCGGGAGATTTGGTATTCTATTCTTCAGGCGGAGAGATAAACCATGTTGCAATATATATCGGCGACGGACAGATTGTACATGCCGCAAATAAGCAGCTTGGAATCAGAATAGGAAGTTTGAACCATCGTACTCCTGTAAAGGCGGTAAGATTGATAAAATAATTTTAAAAGTCAGGTGATTACAGCCTGACTTTTTTTAATGAAGTATTATAAAAAATATTTGGCAAGCTATAAAAAAAGTATTATAATTACAATAGTAATAAGAAATGGGAGAAGAATATGAAAAAAATTTTATATTGTTGGGTGTACTTTTGGCACTCTCTTAGTGCATGTGGATCAAAAAGCACTGATAAAGTCGGATGATAAGACTGCCAAAAACGGACAGTAAAGGCAAAGACAAGCATTGATACTACAGGTTTTTTGGTAACTTCTATCAATGCGGATATCCAGACTGCAGACCCGGATAAGACATCTAAAGGACTATATGGTACCTCTTAATATCTTTGACAGGTTGATTGAGGTTGAGGTCAAGGATGACGGTTCAAGTGAATTGGTACCTTCACTTGCAAAAGAGTTGGGATATATCTGAGGACGGAAAGGTATATACATTACATTTGCAAGAGGGAGTGAAATTTCTCAAACGGTGCAGATTTTAAGTCGGACGATGTTGTATATTCACTTACAAGAATGCTTGGAGTAACAGGTGCTGTAAACGGTGACTTTGTAAGCCAGATAGAGGGAGCGGATAAAGTCATGGACGGAAGCAGTAAAGGAGCTTAGCGGAGTAAAAGGCTATAGACGATTATACTGTGGAGATAACACTTTCAGAGCCTTATGCAGGATTCTTGGCTTGCCTTTCAGCATCACCTGTATGTATGCTTGATAAAGATACCACAGAGGCTGCCGGAGACAAGTTCGGTATTGACCCTTCGGTTACAGTCGGAACAGGTGCATTTAAGATGGCGGAGTGGACTGTAAACGACTCTATAGTGCTTACAAAGAATGATACATACTGGGGTGGTGATGTATCGTTGCCGGGAGTACTTATAAGAGTAATACCTGATTCAGAGACAAGAAATATGATGTTTAAGAACGGTGAGCTTGATATACTGGACTTTGATTTTATGATTGACTACATCGACACTTACAAAAAAAGAGATGCCTGATGTGCTTCATCACACACCGAGAGTCGGAGTTACATATTTTTACATTTAATGAGAAATATAGAACCTCTAAACAATGTAAAAAGTAAGAGAAGCAGTATGTAAGGCAATCAATCGTCAGGAAATCATAGATTCACTGATGAACGGAGTAGCAACAATTGAAAAACGGTATATTCCCAAGAGGACTTATAGGCTATGACAGCTCACTTCCTGAGATTAAGTATGACCCTGACGGTGCAAAGGCACTGCTTGCAGAGGCAGGCTATCCGAACGGATTTGATATGGAGATTTCGGTAGATTCTTCATCATCAGATACTACAAAGACAGTGCTTGAGGTAATAGCGTCACAGCTTAATGAAGTCGGTATCAATGCAACCATAAAGAATTATGATGAGTCGACATGGCTTGCAACAAGAAAAGACGGTACACTCGGTTCATTTATGTCTACATGGACTGCAGATTACAATGATCCTGACAACTTTATATATACTTTCTTTGGAAATGAAAAAAATACAAAGCAGAGATCACTTAACTATCCTGATAAGGCTGTGATGGACAGAGTAAGCGCTGCAAGAACTATTGTAAATGCAGATGAGAGAATGGCTGAGTACGATGAACTTGAAAAGAAGATTGTAACAGAGGACTTTTGCATGGCTTCCTATGTTCTCAAAGGAGCATTATTACGGTGTAAGTAAGAATATCGAAGGATTCAAGCCGAACTGGGCGGAATATCCGATATGAGATTTGTCGGATTTTCAAAAAAAATAGATATGGAACTTAAAAAGATAATTGTTATAATGGAGCGTGAAACCGCTCCATTTCTTTTTTGGAGTATTTTTGGGAGGCTGATTTGGTTAAAAAAATATTTTTAAAAAGAATTTTGATATCCATACCGGTTTTAATAGGTGTGGTTTTGATTATATTTATAATGCTTAGAGTAGTACCGGGAGATCCCTGTAACCACAATGCTCGGTGAGCATGTCAATCAAACTGTAATTGATAAAATAAGCAAAGGAGATGGGGCTTGATAAAGCCGCTGTATGTACAGTTTTTTTACATATATTTCACATGCAATCAGAGGTGACTTTCGGTACAAGCTATCGAATGAACAGAAATGTTACAGGTATTATTTTGGATGCATTTCCAAATACTGTGAGACTTGCCGTATGTGCGGCGGTTGTTTCGTGGATAGTCGGTATTGCAGCGGGTATATTTGCAGCGGTAAATAAAAACAATATTTTTAGACAGATTATTTATGGGCGGAGCATTGCTTGGAGTATCCATGCCTGTATTTATGATTGCACTTGTTTTGCAGTATCTTTTTGCATATAAGTTAAAAGATTTTTCCCTGTATCGGGATATGAAACTGCGGCATCTATGGTATTGCCGTCAATAGTACTCGGGTGGAACTCGGCAGGAAGTATTGCCAGAATGACAAGGTCAAATATCTTGGAGGTAATGCAGGAAGACTATATAAGGACTGCCAGAGCAAAGGGACTTTTAGAGTTTGCCGTAATGAAGTCACATGCACTGAAAGAATGCTATGCTTCCTGTAGTTACAATGATGGCACTCCAGATATCGTCAATGCTTTCAGGTGCGGTTATTACCGAGAACATATTCGGAATACCGGTATAGGCAGACTTGCGGTCAATGCGATAGAGACCAGAGATATGCCGCTTTTACAGGGAACGGTTATTTTTACAACTATATTGGTAATATTCGGAAATTTGATAGCAGATTCATTGTATTCTATTCTTGATCCGAGAATTAGAAAGGAAATATAAGAAATCAATGAATAAAGATACTAAACAGACAGAGCAAAATTTCGGCTCTGAAATTGAGACGGAAGAGAGCTTATTTGAAAAATGTAAAAATATAATAAAACATAATAAGCTTGCATTTTTTTCTTTGATTGTAATTATACTGATTATACTATGTGCAATTTTTGCAAATGTTGTATGCAGGTATAATCCGTATACACAGAGTTTGAAGGACAGACTTTTAGCACCTTCATTTGCACATCCGCTGGGTACGGATGAACTTGGAAGAGACACACTCACCAGAGTAATATTCGGAGCAAGAATATCACTGACAATAGGACTGATACCTACACTTATTTCAATGATTATAGGTACAATACTCGGACTTATTGCAGGGTATTTCGGAGGTAAAATAGATTTTGCAATAATGAGACTGGCAGATATAATGCTTGCATTTCCTTCACTCCTTCTGGCAATGGTTGTAATGTATACAATGGGCGGAGGACTGATAAATATATTTATAGCATTGTCATTAGTCAACTGGGCGTCCACATCCAGAGTTGTACGCTCGGAGACACTTTCACTGTCAAAAAAAGAGTATGTGAAGCCGCTAAAAGTATGGGTGTCGGTAATGCTACGATTATTTTCAGACATATATTACCAAACTGTATACCTACTTTGGTGGTATTATTTACCTTAAGCATACCCTCTGCGATACTTTCAGAGAGTTCGCTCAGTTTCCTGGGTGTCGGTGCACAGCCTCCTACAGCAAGCTGGGGACTTATGGTTGTCAGTGCAAAGAAATATCTGTTTACACAGCCTGTACTTGTACTGTCACCTGCCATAGCGATAATGATAGTGGTTTTGGCATTCAATTTTTTGGGTGACGGTCTGAGAGATATTTTGGATCCCGTACCTTAAGGAGCAATGATATGGACAATATTTTGACTATAAGAGATTTGAAGGTTGCATTTCAAGTCAGAGGAAGAGATGCCTATGCACTTGACGGCATAAATATAGATATACCTAAAGGGAAAGATAGTTGGAATAGTCGGAGAGGCGGATGCGGAAAGTCTATGACAGCTATGAGTATTATGGGACTTATAAAAAGCCCGGGCAGGATAGTGGGCGGAAGTATTGACTTTTGCGGAAATGAGCTTACAAAGACGGGGATAAGAGAGTATGCAAATATCAGAGGTAAGGATATATCCATGATATTTCAGGAGCCTATGACCTCACTAAATCCTGTTGTAAAGGTCGGCAAACAGGTCATGGAAGCTATTATTTTTACATGAACATATATCTAAGACGGAGGCAAAAGCAAAGAGTAATAGAAATATTTAATGAAGTCGGAATACCTGAAGCCGAAAAAAGATTCAATTCATATCCGCATGAGCTTTCAGGCGGTCTTAGGCAGAGAGTGATGATTGGTATGGCAATGATTTGTAAGCCTAAGCTTTTGATTGCCGATGAACCTACTACAGCACTTGATGTTACTATAGAGGCTCAGATTCTGAGGCTTATGAAAAGACTTTGTGAGGAGAGCGGTACTTCTATAATGATGATTACACACAACATGGGTGTCATTGCTGAAATATGTGACTATGTTTATGTAATGTATGCAGGAAGGGTGGTGGAATCTGCACCTACAAAGACTCTTTTTAATGAAACTGCACATCCTTATACAAAGCGGACTTTTTAAAGTCAATACCTACTATCGGAAAAAAGCAGAAAAGGCTTTATACTATAAAGGGTAATGTCCCGAATATCTTAAATTTACCTGAGGGTTGCAGATTTGCAGACAGATGTGATCTGACTCAAAATATTTGCCTAAGCGACAGACCGAAGGATGATTATATTACGGACAGCCATATGGTTTCATGTTTCTTACATAAAAAGGATTGAAGATGAGAGAAGTTGTATTAAGATTAAAAAAAATATAGTTAAGGAATTTCCTACATCAAAAAAAGAATAAAAAAAGTTCATGCGGTAAGTGATATAAGTCTTGATATATATGAGAATGAGACTTTGGCACTTGTGGGAGAAAGCGGATGCGGTAAATCCACACTTGGGTAAATGTGCAATAGGGTCTTATATCACCTGATAAAGGTGAGAGTATTTTTCTGGGTGAAAATATTTACAATAAAAAGCGGCAATGAGCTGAAGGAGATAAAGAAAAATCTCCAAATTATATTTCAGGATCCTTATGCCTCACTTAATCCGAGAATGACTGTAGGTGAGATTATTGCTGAACCTCTTATCACACATGAAAAGAGGGCTTAGCAAAAGCACAGGTAAAAAGAAAAAGGTGCTTGAGCTGATGGAAGATGTGGGAATCAGGAAAGAGTATTACAACAGGTACCCGCACCAGTTCTCAGGAGGACAGAGGCAAAGAATAGGGATAGCCAGGGCAATAGCACTGAATCCTAAGCTTATTGTATGTGATGAGCCTGTATCTGCACTTGATGTGTCCATACAGTCACAGGTTTTAAATCTCCTTAAAGATATTCAGGAGAAAAAAAGGGCTTCGTATCTGTTTATTTCACATGATCTGTCAGTTGTCAATTTCATTGCGGACAGAGTTTGTGTGATGTTTCTCGGTAAGATTTGTGAAATCGGTGATACAGATGATATTTTTGAAAAGCCACTTCATCCGTATACAAGGCTTTTGCTTGATGCAATTCCAAGTATTGAAAATGCAGGCAAACAAAAGGAAATATTAAAGGGAGATATACCAAGTCCGATAGATGTTCCTACCGGATGCAGATTTCATACCAGATGCCCTTATTGCAGTGAAATTTGCAGAACAAAGGAGCCTGATTTAAGGAAGCAAACGGCAGATATGTGGCTTGTCATATAGTAAAATAATTTGTGAGATAGTTATGAAATTTGATTTAAAAGAAGATTTAAAGAGATTTATTGTTATTACATTTGCGGCTGTATTGATGGCTGTCAATATAAAGACTTTTGTAAGGACCGGAGACCTTTTTCCGGGAGGTGCTACAGGTATTACTTTGCTTATAACCAGATCGGCGGATATGTTTTTTCATGTAAAACTGCCGTATACGTTGTAAATATTTTACTTAATGCAATACCTGTTTATATCGGATTTAGGTATATCGGAAAGAAGTTTACACTGTATTCCTGTTGGGTCATATTGCTGAACGGTTTTTATTGTTGATATTATTCCGGGATATGTGATAACTCAGGATATTTTGCTTTATAACTATTTTTCGGAGGAATGATAAACGGTCTGGTTATCAGTATTTGTCTGTTGATGAATGCGACTACAGGAGGAACCGACTTTATATCTATCTTTCTGTCCGAGAGGAAAGGGTTTTGACGCCTTTCAATATTATTTTTGGGCGCAAATGCGGTGGTTCTTGTGGTTGCGGACTTTTTGTTCGGATGGGACAGAGCGCTGTACTCTATTATTTTTCCAGTATGTTACCACAATGGTTATACATACTTTGTATAGAAAATATCAGCAGATTACTCTATTCATTGTCACAGATCATCCTGACGAGATATGTGATTTGATTTCGAAATATCAGTCACCATGGTTGCGACCACTTGGAAGGCACAGAGGGTATTATAATCATACAGACAGAACTTTTAGTGTACTCAATAGTATCAAGTGCCGAAGCAAACAAGGTGGTAAAAGGCAATCAAAGAGATAGATAAGTCCATTTATAAAATCTTGTAAAGACTCAGCGACTTCTTGGCCGGGTTTTATAGGAGAAAGAGAAGAATAATTTTGAGGGTGTGTATGTACACCCTTTATTATACGTCAAAATATTAAAATGTAATAAATTTATTATGTATGTTATAATGATATGGGGACTATGTTAACTACAGAAGAAACTTGCCGCTATCATATTTAGACAGAGTAATACGAGACAGGTGAGTAATAAATAACGGATTTGAAAGGGTTTATGCAATTCTGTGGCAGTGATGACACTCAGATGTTTCACAGTTGATGAAGGTGTTTACTGAAGGTGATTGCTACAATGATAAATTTCCTAAGACAAGCAGCATAAAAAGGAGATATAAAAGAAACAGAAGGAGGAATCAGGGAAATGAGCGGACTTATAGAGCAGTTAAAAGCTTGAATGGATAAGTGAAGGAGAAAAACGTGGAGAAGAGCGCGGAGAAGAGAAGGGAAAGATAAATATTGCTCAAAAGCATGAAGAAAAAGGGATTTGATATAAACATTATAATGGAGCTTACAGTGTTATCAAAGGATAAGATTGTGTCACTATAGTTTGAATTAATCAAGTCAAAGAAACAAGCTAAGGTAGCATATAAAAATGCTCTTAGATTGTTTCTTTTTCTATAAATAAACAGTTCTTGAATCAAGGTATATTTTATATACCTGTTAAGATGTTTAAAGGAGGAAAAGTATGGAATTGAAATTATTAGATGCGGAAGTATATATAAAGGATTTGAATATCCGAAAAATTTTTTTAAAAATTGTACATTTAGGTTTGATGGATTTTTGATTTTTTTGGTATTTGATGGATTATGAACAGGCTGCGTGGAGAATAAAAGGGATTACAAGAAAGATCTCCCTGACAGAAAGTTGGTACCCTTTGCAAGAAGAGGTGACAATGATGATATAGTTTGCTTTGATATCGACAGAGGTAGAAGGGTGCAAAAAAATCCACGATTTTTGCAAGTTCAGGATAGGGAACAGAGAAAGGATTATGAAAGCTTTTGGGATTGGTTTAGAGAGCGATAGATGAGATGATAGAAGAAGGGAATACGATGAAATATGAAGAATTAAGTAAGGAAGTTTCATACGCACTTCGACATCACCTTGGGAGTACAGAACTTGAAATGGATGAAGAAGGTTGGGTAAGTATAGAGCAGCTTTTGAATGCGCTGAATACAGAAGGTAAGTTTGGATATATAACAAGAAACGATTTGGCTGTTATGATTGATAAGTCTGAAAAGAAAAGACATGAAATAAAGGCAGGAAAAATAAGAGCTATGTACGGGCATTCCATACCGATGCATATAGTAAAGGAAGAGAAGACTCCGCCTGGTAAATTATATCCATGGTACTGCAAGGAGTTTATCGAGAGCATAAAAAGAACGAGCTTTTACCTATGAGCAGACAATATGTACACCTGTCAACCGATATAGATACAGCAAAAGAAAGAGGCTTTAGACGTGACAAGAGTCCATGTATGTTGGAAATTGATTCTAAGAGAGCATATGATGACGGAGTGGTATTTTATCACGGAAATGAAAAAGTATGGCTGGCGGATAAAATACCGCCTTGCTATATAAGTGAATTATAAGTATTGATACAATATATAATATGTCTGAACAGGATGCAGGGTGGATTTACAAAAAATCCTGATACATATGATAAAAGTAAACACTAAAAAAATAATTTAGGGAGTATATTAGGGATAATGGGAGCATCAGCATCACTGTTTAGAAAAGGTGAATATCCGACAGAAAAAGACTTGGATATAATAATTGATATATTTACAAAGATGAAGTTTTATGGGGGTGGTAAAGAAAAAGATAAATTAAGTACAGGCGAAAGTTTCAGTATCAGCTTTACTAATGATCATTGGAGAAAGAAGATGGGATGATGACGATTATCAATGGGATTCACTGGATGATAATGATCATATTATAATTTATTTTTTCCGAAGCCGAAGGAATCACATGAATACTATATTCCAAGTATGGGAGAAACAGTGTCAAGTTATATTATTTTTGATGATATATCAGGTAGAGAAAGACTTTTTGTTGGAATTTTTTTCGTAGATATTTTTAAGCTTTTTTCCTGAGGACGTATTTATGGAGGAGTACCTTTATACAAAGGATGATATAGATAAGGTATATTCAAAACTACCTTGGAATGAATTATGGGCGTATGAGGATCCTAAGACTTTTTAATTTATAAAAAGGGATAAGGTATAGAAAAGTATTATGAATTTAAAAATTATTAATATCTGTACATTCGGTTATGACAGATTTGTTGATGCTGAAATGGAGGACAAAAAGTAAGATTATAGTACATTTTACGGAATATAATGAATATATAGATGATGACAAGAACTCTGAGCTAAGATTTGTTGGAAATATAATAAAAAGGCAAAATCAGAATAGATTTAGTAACAGGCTCTTATATTAAAAAAACAGTGAACTTATGTTTAAACAGCCATATAGATATTCCTCACATATAAGAGCGACAGTAGAAGTAAAAAGATTGTAGATGAATTTTTCACTTTATGCCAAAACAAATATAGTGATGAGGAAATATTGGTCGAGTTTGAAAGTAAAGTAAAAATATGGTATTAATGATAGGATATATGTTGTCGGATCTTTGGAGTTTGATATTATATCCTCAATCAAAGAGTAAAATACACTATTGCAATTTACCTTCATTTATGCTATCCTAAGATGTGCTTTGTAACGAGTCTACTTTATGTAACCATTAAATTTTTAAAAAGAGGTGAAATTATGGAAACAGGAATACATCAAATTATTATCCAGGCAACAGTGACTTTGCAACTGTGGCAACACATTGTAACAGGTTCAACAAAGGAAGATATTCACGTAGAAATTTGTTCTAAGTGCCACTCTTTCTATACAGGACAGCAAAAAGTCTGCTCAGGCACGTGGTCGTGATGAGCAGTTTAACCGTAGATATGATGTGTCAAGGCTGAATAATCAAAAATAAAGATATACTATTTGATTGAGTCAGGCAGGTGTCTGGCTCTTTTTAAGAGTAGAGAGAAGATATGAAAATATTCAGGAATAGGTGGACAGGCTGTTATAGAGGGCATTATGATGAGAAACGGTGACAGATACTCTACAGCAGTGAGAAAACCGGATAAAAACAATTGCAGTGATGGAGGATAAATATAGAGCCTTCTGCAAGATTCCTTTATTTGAGACTTCCGTTCCTTAGAGTGAATATTTTAGTAGATTCATTAGTATTGGGAATGAAGACATTGGCATATTCGTGCAAGCTTCTTTGAAGATGATGAGGACGTAAAATACAGTCAAAATTTGAAGAAAAAGCTGATTGGGATTTTTGGAGATAAACTTGATAGAGGTAATAATGGGTATTACATATTTTTTCAATATTGGCATCTGTTGCCAATATTTGTGGTATTACCGATGTTACTTTACAATATAATCAAAGCAAGGATTGATAACTACTATGTGATTGCAATATTTGAAGGAATAATAGGTATGGCAATCTTTATATTCTATATAAAGATGATTTCAAGGATGGAAGATATAAAGAACTTTTATGTACCATAGTTTCGGAGGCATAAATGTATCAACTGTATGGAGCATGGACTTGATCTGAATGTGGAAAATGTGATGAAAAAGTTCAAAAGGCATAAAAGATGCGGTACAAGCTTTTATTATCATAGTAATGATGATAAGCATACTCTTCTTTATGGTAATCCAGAGTTGACAGCCTTTGGCTGAGAGCAGTTTCAAGATGGTATTAGTACCTGCTCTAGCCGGTGTAGCTATGAGTTTCTTAGATTGCAGGCAAAAGTGATTTTTGGCTGGTGAATCTGCTAAGCAAGCCGGACTTTGGATGCAGGGGCTTGCACAGGAACCGACTCCTGATATGGTGAGGTGTGCTATTGCAGCGAGTAGAAAAAGGTATTTGACTGGAGAAAAGTATCTCAAGGAAAATTTCTGATATGAGATATAGAAGTTTTTGAAAAATATGTAAAAAGCTTTTAAATGAAAGGCTTTAAGGACATGAGCAGTGATATCTTATTACTTATATATGAAGTGTTTGATTTTGATTTTTCAAAGTGGACAATGTTTAGAGTATGATGAGATAAAGGACAGGAAGAAAGCAGTATACTGAAAGCTATGTATCAAAAAGGCTTGAAAATATACTCGATACAATATATTCTAAATAAGGCATACTTTTTGCGGTTTTCTGTGAATGAGTGTACTGATACCAAGATTTGATGCTGAAGTATTGGTGGAAGAGATGCTAAGGATTGCTAAGGTGATAAAAATATACTTGATATGTGTACCGGTTCAGGGGCTATAGCTATATCATTAAAAATTAGGCGGATTTGAAAAGAGTTGATGCTGTTGATATCTCAAATGATGCATTGGAGATTGCAAAAAGAATGCTGTCGGTTTAGGCTGTGATATCAATTTTTCAAAAAGCGATATGTTTTCCGGCTTAACATCTGAAAATAAATATGATATCATGATCAATCCATGCCATATATAAAGAGTCATATGGTGGACAGCCTTGAGATGGTAAAAGACTTTGAGCTGAGGCTTGCACTTGACAGTGATATAGACGGTATGAAGTTTTATAAGATAATCAAAGAAAATTTTTATAAAATATTTGAATCCGGAAGGAGTTTTGGCTCTTGAAATAGGATATGATGAGGGCTAAAGATATTAGGAAGCTTTTTGATGGATTTGATATAAATATAAAAAGATTTATCTAATCTTCGACAGAGTGGCAAATTATATCTGAAAATATATAGATAAACATAAGAGGAAAAGATGTTTGATAATTTAGAGGACATAGTAGTACATTATGATGAAATCATAAGCTGAACTTACCGGCGGTGATGTAGCAAATGATCAGAACAGATTTAGAAAAGCTATGAAGAGACAATCTGATTTGGCACCCTGTAGAAACTTATGGTGAATATAAAATAAAGCTAAGCAACTCAGAGGATGCACTGAAATGCTTGAGATGAATGATGAAGAGATGAAGGAAATGGCAAGGAGAGAGCTGGCTGAGGCAGAGAGCTTGAAGAGAGCTTTCAGATAAGCTGAAGTTTTACTTTTGTCAAAGGATCCTAATGATGATAAGAATATAATGCTTGAGATAAGGCAGGTGCAGGTGGTGATGAGGCGGCACTCTTTTGCTATGCAACTTTATCATATGTACGTTCATTATGCGGAGACACAAAACTGGAAAAGTTGAGATGATTGATGTAAATGAAAACGGTATAGGCGGATACAAGGAAGTTGTGGCTATAGTGAAAAGAAGGGTGCTTATTCCAAGCTGAAATATGAGTCCGGTGTACACATAGAGTGCAAAGAGTACCGGAGACAGAATCAGGCGGAAGAATACATGCTTCTACAGCTTCGGTGGCGAGTTATGCCGGAGGCGGAAGGGTGGATGTTCAAAATAGATATGAATGATGTCAGAATAGATGTTATGAGAGCCAGCGGCAATGACGACAGTGTGTCCGCACTACCGATTCGGCTGTGCGTCTTACACATTATCCTACAGGGTATTGTTGTCTGATTCACAGGCTGAAAAGAGTCAGCTAGAGACACAGGAAAGAGGCTTTCACACCTCAGATCAAAGTTGTATGAGATTGAACTTGAGAAAAAAACAGAGTGCTGAGGCGGCAGACAGAAGAAGTCGAGATGGGTACAGGAGACAGATCGGAAAAATCAGAACCTACAATTTCCCACAGGGAAGAGTGACGAGTCAGAATAAATCTGACACTTTATAAACTTGATAAGATAATGAATGGAGATATTCAAGAACTTATAGATGGTTGTATAGCGGCCGATCAGGCGGCAAAACTGGCTAAACTCAATGAACAATAGGAGGCAATAATCATGGAAACAAAGGATTTGGATTGGGGAAATATAGGCTTTAACTATAGGATTACCGACTACAGATATATCAGCAATTTTAGAGATGGAAAATGGGATGACGAGAGACTTTCAACTGACTCAAATGTTACTATAAATGAGTCGTGCAGGTATTTTACAGTACTGTCAGGAGGGTCTTTGAAGGGCTTAAGGCCTATAGAACAAAGGAAGGACATATAGTTACATTCAGACCGATCTCAATGCAAAGAGAATGTATGATTCGGCAAAGAGGCTTGAGATGCCTTCGTTCCCGGAGGAAAGATTCCTTGAGGCGGTTGACAAGGTTGTGCTTGCAAATGAAGCATGGGTGCCTCCTTTCGGCAGTGGAGCTACACTTTATATAAGACCGTATGTGTTTGCTTCATCACCTGTAATCAGTGTAAAACCGGCAGCGGAGTATCAGTTTAGAATGTTTACAACACCGGTAGGGACCATGCTTAGGGCGGCGCAAAGCCTATAACAATTACAGTCAGTGATTTTGACAGAGCGCACCCAGAGGACGGGACATATCAGGCGGGACTTAACTATGCTGTGAGTATTCATCCGCTTATGGGCTCATAGAAAGGTTTTGATGAAAATATGTACCTTGATGCTGCTACAAGGACATATGTTGAGGAAACAGGCGGAGCAAATTTTATCTTTATTACAAAGGATAAAAGGTAGTTACACTAAATCAAATTCTATATTGCCGTCTGTTACAAGAAGGTCACTGCTATATGTTGCGGAGCATTATCTCGGAATGAAAACTGAAGAGAGACCGGTCGGGTTTGATGAGGTTAAGATTTTTGCAGAGGCAGGACTTTGTGGAACTGCGGCAGTTATCTCACCCGATAGGCAGGAATATACCAAGGTGAACAGTGATAAACATGCCGTCAGGGAGATGGAAGGTATGGGAGAAATCACAAGAAGCTTTATGATACTCTTTACAGGAATACAGATGTGTCGAGATTGAAGCACCGCAAGGTTGGATAGAGAAAAATAAAATGAAAAAAGTTTAATGTAAATATGAAAATGAAAACTTATATGTATGAGGAGGGTACAAGTTATTTTTGATATTGTAACGGAACACAAGAGAAAAGCTCTGCATGTCAAGGTAAACAGTGAGCTTCAAGAGGTTGCATAAGACCTTAAAGAATGATGTTAATCTTGGTTGTCACGATTAAGTGATGCTATAGGCAGATCTATATATGAGAGAGTGCAATGCTTATAGCTTCTAAAGGCTATAGACGATATTTATGGAGTAGTATAAGTCCAAGAGTAGAATTTTCCACAGGTAACGGACTTTTTGTAAGACTTGGCAGTAAGACGGATTATGATGTGAGAGATAAATAATCATATGAGAGAACTTGTGGATGAGAATATCAGAATTGAAAAAGACAAATGTACACTGATTTGGCCATAAGATGTTTCATGATGCCGGATTTTGAGAAAAGAGAGCTTTTCAGATTCAGACGTGTTTTCGAGTGAATATATATAGACTTGAGAGACTATATTGACTACTACTACGGATATATGGTGTATTCAACAGGATATATTGATAAATTCAGCTTGACAAGGTATAAGGACGGTATAGTTTTGGTTATACCGAAAAAGGAAAATCCTGAAACAGCGGAAGAGTTTGTACCCTGGAAGAGAAGATTTTTAATGAACTGAATAATGCAAGTATCAATGACGATTGAGATAGGGGTATCCGATGTAGGTTCGCTCAATGAGATGATTGCAAACAGCATGACTAATGAGATGATTCTTATTTCTGAAGCGTATATGGAAAAGAAAATAGGAGATATTGCTGATGATATTATAAAGAGGGAATGTAAAGCTTGTTATGATTGCAGGACCTTCCTCATCAGGAAAAGACTACATTCTCACATAGACTCAGTGTGCAGCTGATGGCACATGAGTCTGAAACCGCATCCGCTTGAGGTGGATAATTACTTTAAGAACAGAGAGATACTCCCAGAGATGAGAACAGGTGAACTTGATTTTGAAAGATTTGGGCTATGGATATTGAACAGTTTAATGCAGACATACTGGCTCTTTTAGACGGTGAGAGGTTGAACTGCAAGCTTTAATTTCAAAACAGGCCAAAGAGAGTATAACGGAAAATTTTAAAACTTAGCAGAGATGATATATTGGTTATTGAAGGTATTCATTGTCTGAATGATAGCTTTCTTACAGATTGCCAAATGACAGATATAAAAATTTATATAGTGCATTGACTCAGCTAAACATTGATGAGCATAATCGTATACCTACTACAGACGGAAGACTTCTTAGAGGATGATCAGAGATGTCAGAAGAGAGGCATTTCACCCTACAAAAACTCTTGCTATGTGGGATTCTGTCAGAAGAGGTGAGGAGAGAATATTTTTCCGTATCAAAAGCAGTGCGGATGCGCACCTTTAATTCCACTCTAAACTATGAAATCGTAGTACTAAAAGCAGTATGTCGAACCTATTTTATTCAGTGTACAAAAAGGACAGCAAGGAGTATCCTGAGGCAAAAAGCTTCTTAAGTTTTTAGATTATTTCCTTGGAGTACAAGTGATAATGTACCGTCCAACTCTATATTGAGGAGAATTTATAGGCGGAGGTGCATTTCATGTTTAAAATATTCACTAAATATCTTTAAAGGTCCCTCCACATTTATTGTGAAGGCGACCTTTTGACTAAACTCTATCATTTAAATTTTGATACGAAATTCTGTATTTTTCATTGTAGGGTGAGAGGCTCTTGCTGATAGAAACATCATGGTTATAGGAATTGATGATAGGCTGCAAGATACTTGGTCATATCGGCTTCTAAATACACAAGGCCTGTTTAAAAAGCTCAGGGTTTCTGTAGTGCACATTGAGTAGTACATACATAATTTATAATTCCTTGAGTATATAATTCATCAAACTTCTCAAGTCCATTTGTGAACAGAGCAAATGTAGCACATATAATAATTCTTTTGGCATTTCTTTTTCTTAAGCTCTTTGCAGTATCAAGCATACTTTCACCTGAAGAGATCATATCATCCACTATGATTACATCCTTACCTGCTACATTGCACTAGAATTCATCATGCGACGATAGGATTTTCTACCGTCTACAACCTTTGAATAATCACGCCTCTTGTAGAACATACCCATATCACTCCAAGATTATTTTGCAAGGTATACGGCTCTGCTCATAGCTCCCTCATCAGGGCTTATAATCATCATATCATCTTTGCTTACCTTCATATCCAGTATGTTGCAAACATTGCCTTGACAAATTGATGAGGTCGGCATAAAGTTGTCAAAAGCCAGTAAGTGGAATAGGGTTCTGTACTCTCAGGTCATCATTCATCAAATGTGATATTGCTGACCCCCATATTTACAAAGCTCTTTTAGTGCCAATGCACAGTCAAGAGATTCCTTTTTGTTTTCTTATCTGCTCTGCTTTCATATAAGAAGGCATGATTAACATTACTCTTTTTGCAGTGGCAGTACAGAGCTGATAATTCTCTTAAGATCTGATGATTGCAGTCGTCCGGTGACATATAATTGGTGAAGCCGTTCGAAAGCAGTGGGTAAGTGAATGGTTGAGTACATCTGCCAGTACAAATACATCTGTACCACGAACAGATTCGTTGATGACTTACCCATAGCTTCACCTGAGCAGAATCTCAGGCGAGCAATATCAAGAAGATAGTTGTCACAATCAGCTAACCTCTGTAGTGCAAATCCAAATGAGAATTCATAAGCTCTACAGTAGTATCATTTCTTCTAGAATTCCACAATATAGTCGTTTACTCGCTGCGAGTCACTAACAACTTTCAAGTGCAGCATTTTTAGCGGTGCTACCAGCAATTGATCTTTAAATACGAAATCGTTTGGCATTTCTTTCTCGGGTAGATAAAATAAAGACAGTTCAGTTGAACTATCATAGATATCCATTTACGAAAATACTATACACTATGTAAAATATAAGTCAATAATATAACATTTAATCTCTTGATGATAAGATTTCCAAATCATACATAAATCTTGTGAAAAATAACAGTATTATTTATATATTTTATTTTTGCAATAAATTATTCCGGTATTGTCCAGGGAACGAGTTTATATCTGTTTTTAAATATTCTGCAAAAATAGTTGACTGTCACTGTATCCGCAGATCCTGAAATATCATCTATGGAAAGTTTTTGTTGAATTCAAAAGAAATATTGCCTTGTACATTCTGATTTCATGGATGAATTCAGTAACAGTTTTACCAACTGCTTTTTAAATACGGCACTTAGGTGGTTCTTACTCATCATAAATATGAAAACAGAATTGAAAGACTGAGTTTATCGGCATAGTGCATTTCAATATAAGATATGCTGTTAACCACCTCTGATATTGGTGAAGTGGTGGTTTTTGCCAGAAGGCAGTACTTTTGATAAATTTCTTGTAACATATATTGATATCGGTAATAGTTTCTAGTATTACATATAGCTATTGCCATTTTCCTGAGATAATGCTGTCAGATAGTATGGATGTACTGTTTCTATACTATGAAGTCTTTGGATAAGAAGAATGAGGAAAAGAGAGGAGAGAGGGTGAGCAGGAGAATGCTGACACGCTTCTACTCAAACGATAAAGATTGATTTCAGCAATGTAAAAATCGAGCCGTTATTCGAGGAGACTATGATTTCGAGGACCTTCAGTAAGTCCGATTTCCGTGCGGTAAAAGTAAAGGACTGTGTTGCTGTTCCAAAGAGTAAGAAGCTTTTAAAGTTTACTCTTGATGACGGTACAGGTAAAGATAGAACAATCCTTTCAGGTATTCATAGGTTCTATGAGCCGGAGGAACTTGTCGGAAAGACACTTATCGCTATTACAAACCTTCCACCCAGAGCGATGATGGGCATTGAGTCCTGTGGTAGTGTTGCTTTCAGCAGTTAATAATCTCAAGGATTCAGAAGGTGAAGAACTTCATCTTATTATAGTAGATAACCATATACCGGCAGGAGCAAAGTTATACTAATAAACAGAATGTATGCGACTGTCATGAAATAAGCAAATTAAGTTCATATAGTAAAAATGGAAGTATCCCGGAAAGGTACAAAAGTGGCTTTGTAACTTGTCCGGATACTTTTCTGTTCTGTAATCAGATAAGATATCTTAAAACAGGTTGCGCTTTTTACAACCTAAAAAATCCAGGTGTTATGTAGTGAGTATACTGTCAAGTATGTAGAAAAATAAATGAAAAATGTTATAGATTTGATATAATTAAGATAAAACATTATGGACGTGTAAAAATATTTGAGTAATAAGGAGTTTAGTGAATAATGAGAAGGTAACAAGAGGAGGTAGAAGAGGCAAGTTAAAGGCTGAGCAAAACTTTTAGCAGTGGATCAAGCCATTTGCAAAAGAAAGATGAAGGAAAGCTAGTGCGGAAAGCTGACAAACAGTCACAAAATCTAAAATCTGCAAATGATATGTTAAGTGCAGGAGATGAGGCTTTAAGTAAAGGAGATTTGAAAACAGGATCCTCTTCAAGTTTAAAGTGTGAGTAATCCGGTATTTATTTAAAAGCTATGTATTGATGATGGTATTTTTCTATTAAAAGGGTGCTTTCAGATGGATAAGGTATGCTTGGATGAGTTTGACATAAAGAAATATGTAAGGACAGACTTTCAGAAATAAAAGAATAAGATGAGTATGTCTTTTGCAAAAAGTGTTTTATATGACGGCCTTTACAGGATGAGGAGGGTTTTTGAAGAAAGATATAAATCACTGTATAAAAGGTATATGATGAGCTTGAGGCAAAAGAGGAGAGCTATGAGATTGCGATACTTTTACTTTCAAAAAATGAGAATACATTTTTAAGGATGTTTTTTCCGATATCAGATTTGGATGTAATAGAGGATAGAAGCCGATATTAGAGAAGAGTGATGGAAGATAAAAATTCGTAAAAACCGTTTATCTTAATGCAACCAAACAGTGTAGTGCAAAGGCTTTTTCACAAGAAAATATAGAGTAAGTTTTACAACATAGCAAGAAAACACACACTTTTGGTACAACCTAAAAAGGCTCTTCGATACAGGAAAGAAGTTAGGGAAACTTTATGAGCAACCTTTTCTTATAACGGACTTAGATGGAATACGGTAAATACCGCATACCTTGACCGCTTTTTGATATAGACCTCTCAAGGACTTCCCCAAAATGCAAGAGATGTTGAAGTGGACTATGGAAGATATGCCGATATGATGAAGAAGAACTTTATCCTCGTATGGAACATAAGATGTATTTAAGAGCAGTACATTTTAAGTCCAAGTAAAGACGGATTATACTAGAACGTGAAATGATTAGGCAAAAAGATAAAGGAGAGTTATCTTACGACTGATACAAAAGACTGGAGGAATGGTAGGAATAAGACAGGAAGAAGAAAAAGATTATAGTAAAGTCATATGAAGAAAGTTATTCCGATTTGGAAGGATATAATATACTGATATAAGATATACAAAGAGAAGAATTGCCAATCGGCAATAAGCAATAAAAGAGAAAGAAGGAATGATTGGTCGCCTTCAACATAAAATAAGATCCATACCGAAGCGAAATAGAAAGGATTATTGAAGAGCTTGATATTGGGTAGTATGTAGCTTAAATCCTGTGAAGATTGGCAACAAACAAAAGCGTTTTAGAAGAAAGATGAAAATCCTGCCGGATATGAATAACTTTACAAATGAGAAATTTCCAACTAACAGATGAAAGTCCTAAACTTGATTTTAGGGTTTTGAAACAGTGACAGCAACCTTTGCGAGCAATGGTAGATATGCCATATACAGTTTACAGATGAGCTTTTGATGAATATATCTGTATGGAGTTTTTGGAAAACAGTTATAGTCTATAATGGTGACGAATAAGAGGGAGAAAGCCTGTGTCAGATAATTGATAAAAGTGCATAGACAACAGTTAATAAACGGTCCGTTAAGTAAAAGAGTACGTAGTCAGAGGCAGAGTATCATCATAAATATGGAAGCAAAACCGGTGTACTAAATTTATCAAGGGATCATGGTTCTTATAGTCGGATGGAAGACCGTTAATAACAGAGGAGACATGTAAACTACCAATATAAGCTGATTTTGGGATGTGTAATAAAAGATAAAGTAAAGCCTTGCAAATGTGTTCCGACTAAGTGAATGGTCTGTATGGTGAAAGTAGAAGCTATATAGTAGATCCTAAAACACGGCTAGGTGTGCTGAGAGGTACACAGGATTCCATAACAGTATGTGAAAAAGATGGAATAGTTTCATTCAAAACGTCAGGGCAAGCCACACCAAGCTATGACAATGCAAAGGTGAAAAGATGCTGTGGAAATAGTTGAGAATGTGAGGAACTTGGAGACGACCCTGAGATAAAAAGGACTTTTAGGGTCATCATAAAGTAAATTCAGGATTATATAATTTTGGCGTAGTGCTTCACCGATAGGTGAAAACACTTTTGACGGCCGGAAGTATATGTCTATAGTGCTTACCAGGAGGAGTTAAGATACCTAGATATAGATATGAGATAAAGAAACCTCATGTGAAATAAAGAGCAAAATTCGAAAGATATATTAAAAGAGTGATAAGAATAGTTAACGAGTCTATGCCGATGCTTATTACTGGAACTAGTGGATAGATACTAATCCTTTATGCCAATAGAGATTATTTATTTTGAAATAGATTGCTGAGGAAAATGCTATCGATTATAAACTCATTGGAAATCCTCGAAAGGTTAATTTCTGATAGTATGAGTTTAGCGCAATGGACACTACAATACCCTTGCGAAAAGTGGTTTGCGGCAAATACAGGTTTAGCCACTGCTCAAGCGATCTCTTAGTGTATTTTAGATGAAGTGTATGCTTATCCAAAAAGCTCTGTAGATGCTCAATTTATATAAAGAGAGAAGATAAACTGAAAAGAGACTATACGGCATGGCAGTAAAAACTGCAACAATTACTGCTGTGGGTATAGTTGAAACGGCGAGCGAGGTGTATTACTGTAACATGGCATAGATTTCACATGCTAACAATTTTTCAGAGATCAGAAGAGGATATATTGTATAAACAATTATCTGAGTGTATGTCTACCATAGGATGGGAAGGAGAAAAGCATCTAGGTGAATTATATGATGATAATAGATATGTGAGTGCACAAGTGATGTACGTAGCGAAGCAGAAAGAAAACTGAGGGTTTCGTGGTACAAGTAAAATCAAATAAACCGGTGATACTTATATGGTATATGTGAGAAAAATACTATGTGGGGAAAGTTAGAGTGCTAGAAACAAACCTATGGATAGATTAAAAGAGTCGAGTTATTAACTTTTAAGATGGGAATAAAAGATATGGAAGATATAATTAAAGCGTATCATGATAAAATATAAAGTATATAGGTGATTATATGTTGAAGAATTAAAAAGATAATTATTTTTGGATAATTGTTTTCAGTATAGTTATTATTGGTATCCTTTACATAGATGTTAAATTTTAGAGGCATATAGTTATAAGAGATCAATAAAGTTGTAGATTATAAATGGGGAATAGTAGAAAAGGTAAAAGAAATATGACTACAAATATACCTGAAGGTACGACGGAAATTATGGATGGAGCTTTTTATAGGCAGTATTTTTATAGTGGAATGTATATTCCTGAAAGTGTAAAATAATACATCAGATGCTTTCCGGTATTGTATTAATTTGAAAAATACACTTTAGTAAATCTTTGACAACAATAGAAGATGGAGCCTTTTAGGAATTGTGCTATGCTTGAGTTTGTAGAGTTGCTGTCTTCGTAACAAATATTGGTAAAAAGAGCATTTGCAGATTGTATAAGTTTGGGAAGTAGTTTTACCAGAAAATTTAAAAGTTATAGAGTTTGAAACATTTGACGGATGTGAAAACCTTAAATATGTGCATTTAGGAAATATCAAGGAACTAAAAGATGATGCTTTCAGTAGGTGCAATAATATTATCGAAATAAATATGTCGGATAGCATTACGCGGATTGGTGAGAATTCTCTTTGAAGAAACGGAATGGTTTAAAAGGCTGCCGATAAATCCATATGGACTAAAAATGTTATAAGCATATTTTTGTTTTAAGTCAACCGATAGAGAAGAAAAATATTATAATACCTGATAATATAACAGTGATTGCAGGTGGTGCATTTCAAGGCTCAACAAATTTAAAAAGTATTGCTTTACGGAAAGTTTAAAAATACATAGAAAACAGTACCTTTGCAGACTGTATAAATCTTGAAGATATTTTATACCTAAAAAGTGTTGAATATATAGGAATATCAGCATTTTCCAACTGTGAAAGTTTGACTGAAATAGAAATACCGAACTCAATAGTCAATGTAAGGAGTTGGGCATTAGTGGTTGTGAGAAACTGGAAAGGGTAGAATTACCTAAGGTCTCAAGCAGATTGATAGCGAGGCATTTAGCGACTGTATTGAATTAAAAAGCATAGTAATCCAAGTCAGTAAAACAAATAGAATGGGCAGTCCGGTTGCATAAATTTAGAAAGATATAAAATTTGAGAGCAGTCCGAATATATAGGCCGTGCATTTCAAGATACAAAATTCTATAATAATATTAAAGAAGATGAGTATGGTTTGCAAATATGTAGGCAATCATCTTATAGAGTTGTAGATAAAGAAAGACGGAAAATTATTATTATGAGGGAACGGTCAGCATAGCAAACCATGCCTTTTATCAGTCTAAAATAGACAATGTGATATTTTACAAAAAGAATTAAAAATAATTGGACCAATGGTTTTTAGTGAATGTGATAATTTGAAAAACTGTAGAGTTTCGGAGGGTGTAACTTATAGGCTACAGATGCTTCTTTAGTTGTAAAAATTTTAAAAAAGTTTATATGCCGAAGTCTATAGAAGATGTGGGAAGTGAAATATTTTTAAATTGTAAAAATTAAAAAGAGGTTACTGTAAGCAAAAGAAATAGCGACAGTATTGAGTTTGAAAAAGGTGAAGCTTATATATAGAGTAAAGAGAGGGGAAACAGTTATTAGTAGGAGCAAAGTATGAACTGCATATAGGAGATAGCATTAAAAAGCACAAAAAGCGGATATAACTTAGAAGATCTTAGATTTAGAAACAGCGAGAGTCCAAGTCCTTATACTGAAAAGCTCATTTGATTTTCTGAATTCAGATACCATTGAGAGAAAAATGAAATTGAAGTAAACCTTTGTATCGTTTTGCAAATGAACTGGGGAGATCTGCCGGATGTGAGGGTTTTGAGATGTAAGAAAAGAAATATTTTTAGATATAATATTTCACTCACATAGCGTAGTATGGGATCTTAGAAGCGGGGGAGATAAAAAGAGTTAAGGGCAATGTATATCTTAAAAAGAGATAGAAGAGGGAGGTTTCTAAAAAGTATAAGAAAAACCCTACTTTCCCTTGACTTTGAAAAATCTAAAAGAATTATTTTTTGCCTGCTTGATTTATGTAAGTGTAAAGATTATATAACGGTTTTTAGAAAAGGCATAGAGAACTTTTACGAAGGCAAACTTTATGTACACTCTGAGAATTTAAGGAAATTTTACACATTTACAGGGTGGATAAGACAAAAAGAAGAAGTGGAGAGAATGGAAATGCTTGAGAAACTGCCGATATCTTATGAAACGGATGTTTTTGGAAATACCACTTCGGTATTATAGGAGTTGATGAAAGTATGAGTAAATCGGAAAAACGGCAATATACTAAAAAGAACCGGATTGGAAGGAAAATAAGATGAGCTATAAGCTTAACAGGAATATAACTAAAGAAGAACAGGCTGCGGCATATACAAGAAAAGAACTTGAGCTGATGAGTGAATATCGACTTAGAGAGATTTGCCTGAGAGAACATATCGTAGGGATTTGATAAGGATATGACAAGTAAAAGAGCTTATAGAGGCCATACTTCCCTACTGTCAAACATTTGAAGATGAACTTATCAAAGAAGAAAAGGAAGGCGGGAGAGAGAGGTTGAAGGTGCTTTGATAAAGCTAAAGTAAAAGAGCCTGAGAATGATGAACTTAGATATCAGCAAAATGCATGTTATGAAGGAGCGGCACTTAACTTCCTTGACGATTATAAAATAGAATATAAAGAAAAGTTTTTAAACACCAATGCTTTGATTGTAAGTGGAGATAAAAGGCATGTGCCATATTCAAATGTGGTTGCAATGGGAGATAAAAGACTCTTTATACCTTGTAAAAAGATGCATCTCTTTCAGGTATCGTTACAGATATAAAAGATTACAGCCTTTATCTTATGGAAAGAGAATCATCAAAGTTCATACCGGATATATATGGAGAGAGAGAAAGACCTATGTACAGGGTTTATAGATTCTATTATGGACTTTGAGATTCTTCCCGATTGAACTTGTCGCCGATGCTTGATCTATGTATTAGTAGATACAGCATCAGGACTTGCAGTAGGAGCAATAGCAGGTACAGGTCGGGAATGTTAGGGTTAGCTGTAGGAGCGCAGCAGTGGGTTAGCAGTTAATTATACCGCAAAATCAGCATTAAATAATGAACTGAAGAGTAAAAAGTTTGCAGGAGCATTTTGTTGATGGGAGCAATCTCGAGTGTTGTTTGGGGTATTTCTGCGGTAGTGGGTGGAACAATGCAAAAAAGTACAAGAATTGAAAGAGACTAGTAAAATAATTGATAACTGGGTAGTATAATATTGCCTTGTAAAGGCTGTACAAGGAGGTGTATATATGGGTGATGCACCGGGAGGAATATGGTTGATGTAGGCAAGTGGCAGTATACAGAATTTATTCAGAATAGATGTTTAGTATGAGAACGAATTTATCAGCTACAATACTATCATGGTTTTCAGATACAGCATTGACAGATAAAATATATATAAAAACGAAAACAGTAATATTTCAGATGAAGAACTGAAAGATAAGTTTGAAAAACATATAGATTCAGCCACTAAAAGGCAAAATGCTTTTACAGAATAGGAGAAATTTACTGCTGGTATAGACTTTATTAATAGAACTTTTGCATTGTATATATTACTATGGAGCTTGTTGGAGTATAGATAAAAACAGATATAGAAAAACATAATGAGAGAGTAAAGCTTAATAAGTATACAAATATATTATGTGTCATGAGAATGAAAAAGTATATTGGTTGAGTATATACTTATAATTAGTGATAGTGTAGTATTTATATTATTGTGGATATTATATCCCATAACTAATATAGAGACATATTTTAAAATATTATTCAAAAATGCATATATACATTTATTTACTAGGAGGACTTATTCTTTTTAATAAAGGTTTAAGAAAAGAGTAAAGACTTTTTATAAGTGGTAAGAGCAGATAAAGCTAAAGAATGTAGTAAAAAATACAGTGAATTTTCATAAGAGGTATGTAATATCTATGGATATAATAAAAGAGACTTGGCAATTTAAAGGAAGGCACAAAAAGAATGTGGAATAATAATGTAATTGTAGATACACATCAGGAAGTACAGTAGGAGTCATAGCAGGTACAGGTCTAGGAATAGGATATATAGTAGCTGTAGGAATGTCCGTTGGAGCAGATAATTATGTTATAAAGGTCGCTGCTAATAGTGAATATGAAAGCAAAAGCTTGCAGAACATATACTGATGGAGCAATCTCAAGTGTTGTTTGGGGTATATGCGGCAATCGGTGGAACAATGCAAAAGAAGTACGAGAATTGAAAGAAATTAGTAAATAATTAATAGCGGGTATATAATATCGCTTTGGCAAAGGCTGTACAAGGAGGTGCATATATGGGTGATGTGTGGGAGAGAATATGGTTGATGGTAGATAAGTGTCAGTATACAGAGTTTTATTCGAGGAAATGACAGTTGCTAAGTATAAGAACGAATTTGTTAACTACAATGCTATCATGGTTTTTCAGATATAGCAATGAAAAAACAAAAAATAAAATTATAAAAACAAAAACAGCAATATTTCGAATGAAGAACTGAAAGATAGGTTTAAAAATATATAAATTCAGCCACTAAAAGGTAAATGCTTTACACGAATTGGAGAAATCATGCCGGATATATTGACTTTATTATTAGGGACTTTTGCATTGTATATATTACTGTATGGTGTCTGTTGGGGAGCGGATAAAACTGATATAGAAAATATAAGATAAAGCTTAATAAGTATACAAGTATATATGTGGTCAAGGAATGAAAAAGTATATTACTAATATATATATATTAATTACTGAAAGCGTAGCATTGATAATAGTGTGGATAGCATACCTCTTAAATATAGTGTTTTTACATATAAAATATTAATTAATTTATACGTACGAATATACTTATCCGGAATGGTTATTCTGGTATAATAATTTTATACAAAGGGATTTCATAAGTGGAAAAGATCAGATAAACCTAAAAAGTAGTAAATGCAGTAAATATCAATGAGGTATGTAATATCTATGGATATAGTAGCTGGTACGCTTGGCAATTTCAAATTAAGGCACAGAATATTAATTGAAATAATGTAAATTGTAGATACTGCATCCGGACTTGCAGTTGTGCAATACGTGAGTACAGGTGTGAAGAATAGGATATATAGTAGCTGGAGGAATGCTTGTTGGAGCAGATAATTGTTATAAGGCCAGCTGCTAATGGTGAATATGAAAGTAAGCTTGCAGGAACATATAGTTGATGGAGCAATCTCAAGTGTTGTTTGGGGTATTTCATGGCGACCGGTGGAACAATGCAATAGGAATAAAAGAGTATGAAAGAAAGATAGGCTATTGTGAAGATGGATTTAAGACTATTTTGGGGTGAACATATCAGAGCGAACATCCTTCTCCTATCAAGTAAAAAGGCGCTAAGAAGTTTTTAGATTTGAATCTTTGCCTACCAAAACTTCATAGACTCAGCGACCGTGGAACTTACCAGTTACAAACAGCATTTTACAAATCAGTAGGATCAAGGGTTCTTTGTCAAATGTTGGGGTCACATCACTATGCATGTGACTTTAATGTCGCATATATGGAAGAAGGAGAAAAAGAGTATGCATATTTACAGGATGAGCTTGGAAGTACAATTCGCTTTCTTGAGCAGGAGGAGAAAGTCAAACTATATACAGTTATGACGAATTCGGAGAGAAGACACCTATTGTACACAGGGACATTTACAGCCATTCGGATATACAGCTATAGATATGATAATGTGTAGGTACTCACTTTGAACAGGCAAGGAGTATGTGGCAGGAGTTGGCAGATTTGCTGAGGAGGACAAGATTGGTTTATAAAATTTCAAAGTCCGGAGTCTATTAACTTATATACTTATTGTATTTCGAACCCTTTAGTATATGTTGATAAAACAGGTTTGACTTTAGAGTACTGTTGGTATTATTTTGAAAGGAAAAAGATCTATTCGGCTTAATGATAGGCGAACATTGGATGTTAGGTACGGAAGAGATGACTGTAGAATTTCCAACAATGTATACTAGTGAAAATGGACCTTGGGGACAATATATGATGAAAAATCCAATACTGATCGGCAAAGTGGGTGATTTAGTTATTCCTATAAGTAACAAAAGTTAAGCGGGTGGCGAGCATAGATGTAACACTTTGAAATACCACATATGGTTATTGAAAATGATAAAATGCAGTGGGCTATCAGTTTTAAGATGGAACCAATGAAGAAGTAGGCGGTTTTTAAAATATCAGGTAATATGGCAAGAGTAAGAAAGGTGATGTAACATATATGATGACATACGCATGGAATGATATTATAGATCCGAATTTCATGCTTATGATACAGATATTGAAAAATCAATCTTGCCAAAAAGAGAATGGTTTATTTACACCTAAAGATTACGAGATCATTTAACTTGGTATGACACTACGATAATTAGAGCAAGAGAGGAAAGTATGTTTTGTGAGAAAAATTTAGGATGGTTGAAAATTTTGGAATAAAGATTGGGTTAGTAAATTATAGAATATCCTAGTATAGAGCTTCAGAAAGTGAGCAGGCGATTATAGGAGTGAGATGGGAAAAGTTAAGAAACCAAATTTATTCATCATCCTATGTATTATTGTAATACAATAGATTAGAAGGTGAAAAATGAAAGTAAAAGATTAAACTAAGTATAACTGTAATATTGCTTATAGCTGTTATTATTTTTTGTAATAAAGATAATAATTCGTCCTAAGGTAGCGTTTATAGAAGGTGATAATAAGTTAGTTACAACAGAATCTCCTATAGGACTATATATATTATGATGATACATTAGATGATGTTAACGCTAGAATATATGTAACTATAATTAATAATGACAACAAGATGCATAGGGTTACATTTATTTTGAGACTCAAATGATATAAACAATATAATTTTATAAATTCAGACTTTAAATTGTCAGGTATATATGAATGGTATCCGAGGATATATCAAAATGATGCAGGAACTGATGGAAGGTTTAATGGTGAAAAGGAAATAGTACTTAGCTGAATGAAAAGAAATACTTAACAATAAAGGAGCTACAGCAAACTTTGGAGGGTAAGATTACAGAAGACAGGGTCCTCCTGTTGAGCTAAAAGATATTGGAGTAGATTGAGGAAGTTTGGGTGAGGAGGATATATATGTCAATTTCTGTATTACAGCAATAGTGCCTAGAATGTATACTACTTTATGGTGCCTGTTGTGGAATCAGATAAAACTGATATGGAAAAACAAAAGAGGGTTATTAAGCGGACTTTTGCAATTTAAAGGAAGATTAGCAAAGCTTGAGGAGTAGTGTATCGTCTTTTGGAAATAAGACATACGAATACGATAAAAGAGAAATCTTATCAGCATAACAGATAGAGGGAAGAGATAAGAGCCACGAATATGATATCACAGGTCAGTCTTGGCTAGTTACTCAAAAATTAGGAAAAAGCGAGAAGCTACAGTTATGACGGATAGCAATAGAATAGGAAAAAAGTATGAGGATACCCTATTGCACACAGGGACAGATACAGCGCTGAAGCAATGTCATTTAGGTAAGTTACAGGGTTGATTTGAACTGGGGTCTAACCCAAATTTTTCAGTTACCAAAGGGGTTGACATGAGAGTGGCCACTTGAATTAGTAGTATATAGGACAAATGCATGAGTAAACAATGAATGAATAATTGAATAAACTATAGACAATCCCTATGGTATATTTAAGAAAAAGGATTTTTATGATGAACGAATTATTAGAATGGCTTGAATACATCGAAGATGTAAAGCAAAGAGAGAAAAAGTAAAGCACAAATTAAAAGATATTATAGTGATAGATGCTATTTGCAACCTTGGCAAATGTAGACGATTGGGTTGAGATGGAATATTTTTGCCCATTACAATGAAGAATATTTAAAAAGATACATAAAAACTTGAGAATGGTATCCGTCCCACGACACATTATGTCGTGTTTTTTGTGCTACAACCGGAGATATTACAACAGCTTTATAAGAAATGGCAAGAATTGTTAAACAGAAATGAAGGAGAAGCTCTAAAAAAGATTATCTGCATAGATGGAAAGACAATGCGAGGAAATAGAAGCAAAGAAAGTAAAGCAAATCATATAGTAACAGCATGGAGTAAGGAAGACGGATTTAGCTCGGCCAAAAAGTAGTAGATGAAAAAGTAATGAAATAACAGCAATACCGGAGTTATTGGAAAAGATTAATATAAAAGGTCAAGTAGTAACAATTGATGCCATGGGGACACAAACGGCAATAGTAGAAACTATACGAAGAAAAAGGGGAGAGTATGTATTAGCCTTAAAAGGTAATCAAAGGTATTATATGAAGAAGTAAGTTTATTTTTAAATGATGAGGAAGAAAAAGAAAAATAAAGCAAAAGGAATATATAAGAAAAACAAGAGAGAAGGCACATGGTCAAATAGAGATACGAGAGTACTACCAAACGGAAGAAATAAAATGGCTTGAGAGTAAGAAAGAGTGGAAAGGTCTAAAGAGCATAGGGATGGAGGAAAAACAATAATAAGGGGAGAAGAAAGGAAAAAGAATATCGATATTATATAAGCAGTTTGAAAGAAGATATAGAATTATTTTTCAAGGTCGGTGAGAGGACATTGGAGTGTAGAGAGTATGCATTAGCATTTAGATGTAACATTTAAAGAAGATGCAAATAAAAACAATAGATAAAAAGAGCGGTAGAAAATTTAAATATTATCAGGAAATGTGTATAAGCATATTAAAAATGATAGAGATATTTCAGCCTAAATTGTCTATGAAAAAGAAGAGATTTGTTATCAGTATGAACCCTGCGGAATTTTTAGAGCAGGTATTGGCTTTTTAAAAATGATATTTTTGCCAAAGGGGAGTATAACATTTCATCGTTTGTCTGAGTGGCGGCTCTTACTTTACAAAAACATGATGAGATTGTTATTATATGAAGATGACAGTGATCATTTGCTATTTATAATAGATGGAGTAAGATGAATTTTCATATAATAAGTAGTGTTGCCAATGGGTCTATAGCTGAGGAACTGGAGATAGAACCGGGAGATAAGCTTATATCCACTAGACGGCGATGAGATAAAAGATGTTTTAGACTATAGATATTATATAAATGCCGAGGAATTACTATAGTGATTGAAAAGCCAAACGGTGAGGAATGGGAGCTTTGATATAGAGAGTGACTATGAGGACATAGGACTTGAATTTGATGAGGGCTTATGGTGATTATAAAGTCCTGTTTTGAATAATTGTATTTTTCTGGGCTTTATGGACTAGATGCCGCAGGAATGAGAGAGACTCTCTATTTTAAAGATGATGACTCAAGATTATCGTTTTTACAAGGAAACAATTATGTCACACTTACAAATATAGGTGGAGGATATTGACAGGATAATAGATTCAATCGCACCTATCAATATCGGTGCATACCACAAACCCTGAACTTAGAAAAAGATGTTGCACAATCGATTTGCGGTGAATCTCTAAAGTATATAGATAAACTCTATGAGAGGAAAATGTGCCTATGAACGGGCAGGGTGGTGATGTGTCCGGGGTACAATGCGGTGAGGAGCTAAGGCGTACACTTAATGATCTCTTCAGTATGCACCGGTTATGGAGAGTGTATCCTGTAGTTCCCGTAGGTATCACAAAGTTTAGAGATGATTTGCCGAGGTTGACACTCTGTAGATAAGGACAGGGCAGCAGAAACTATCAATATAATAGAAGAAATTCAACAAAAAGCAATGGACAAAATGCGGTGGCACTTTTGCACAGGCAAGTGATGAAAGTACATTTGATAGCAGGTAGACAGATGCCCTCTGAAGATACTTATGACGGCTATATACAGCTGGAAAACGGTGTAGGTATGTTAAGACTTCTAAGTGAAGAAGTGAAAGATGCTATAGAAACGTTGAAAGCATCAAAAGATGATATCAAAAAGTTGGAGACATAAACACTGCTGCGGCTATTTACCGGGCACATTCTATGGAAGAACTTCTAAAAGAAATAGAAGAAAAATTTCCTGCAAAAGATTAACCTTTTATGTTATAAGAAATGATGGCGAAAAGAATTACAGTGGCGGAGGACTTTTAACGGGTTGATGTTATAAATCGCTAAAGGGGATATGTGGAGACAGGCTGCTAACTTTCTGTAAACTTATGTTTAGAAGCGGTGAATTATTATTGGTGATCTGGCCAGTGGTTATTGGCTTGGAGTGTGTGTGTGGGTGTGGGTTGTTGGTTGGTTTGTTTTGGTGTTGGTTGGGTTTGGTTGGTTGTTGGGGGGGGTGGGTTTTGTTTTTGGGTGTTTTTGTGGGTGGGTGGGGTTTTGTTGTGGGTGTGATTTTTGCACTGATTGATACCGGTGGAGTCGAGCCTGAAAGCGGTGATGTTATACTTTCACAGATGAGAGGAAGCAGGCGAGATAGCCATTGAAACAGCTGATGCCAATAGTAGTATTGTACAGATGTCAGACAAAGGATTGGTGGACTCTGATTCAAAAGGTTTGTGATTATGCTCAGAAAATCAAGAAAACCGTACGTACTGGCGGTAAATAGTAGATTCCATTGCCAGGATTCCGGAAATGATGTATATGAGGTTCTATAATCTGGGAATAGGAGATCCTGTGGCTCTATCCGCCGCATCAAGGAAGCTTAGAATAGGTGATTTGCTTTGGATGCTGTGTGATGCATTTTAAGTAAGGAAAGTGAAAGTGAGAGGATGATGACGGACCGGGTGGCTATGGTTGGAAAACCGGATGTGGGTAGGTCGTCCGTACATGAAACTGGGCTTCAGGGTGGAGGCAGAGTTATTGTGTCTGCGATATCACTTGGAAATGCTACTGTAGGAGGTGCGATAGATACTGGCAGTGGTTTCTTTCAACAGCGTAGATATGTTGTTGATACGAAGCGGGTCTTGAGAAGAAGTCAAAAGGTAAAGGGGATGTTGAAGATGTTCCATTATCAGAACACGTGCAGCGGTTTGAAAAAGAGCCGATGTGGTGAGTTGCTTGTAATTGAGTGCAAGAGAAGGCGTTACAGAGCAGGATGCTGTGCAGGTGTGCTATATTGAGAGGTAAAGGGTATTATAGTTGCGGTGCATCAGGTGGGATCTGATGAGAAAAATAATAGGACTGTTTATGGATATAGCAATGATATAAAAGTAGGTACTGTCAACATGCCATGTGCAAGTTTATCTTTATATCCGCATTAAAGCGGACAAAGACTTCAGAAACTGTTTGAACTTGTTGATGTTGTCAGAAAATCAAACTCTTAGATCAGACCAGTGTACGAGATGAGATTATATCAGAAAGCTACGGTAGTGCAAACAGCCGCCATCCGATAAGGGGAGAGACTGAAAATTTTCTACACTACACAGGTGGCGTGTAAGCCGCCTACATTTGTTATGTTGTCAATATACAAAAGCAGTTGATACTTCTCATATCAAAAGATGTGGAAGGAAATGAGATAAAGGAGGCTCTGGTTAAGAGGAATACATCTATCAGATTTATTGTCAGAGAGAAAAGAAGGACGTATAAGTAATGCTTGGGATGGCTGCTAATAATAGGATGTTTTATCGGAAATGATTGGACTAGGATATATATTCGGTAAGCTCAATAAAATGGATGTCAAGTACAGTTTCCAGAGCAGCGCAGGGGCGACAAATACACTTAGGTACTGGGTGCCAAGGCAGGATGGTAGTCTTTTAGGGTGATTTTTGTGATCACTGATACTATGTTTTGGTTGTAGGGTTTATCTTCAGAATAATATAAGCCTTAGTTATGTATATGCTATATATCGGTTTGGGGTGGTCCTTGTGCATAATTTCCTTTCTATCTAGGTTTAAAGGCGGAAAGGGAGTAGCGTCTAGCAGGCATAATTTTGGCATGATATCAGAATAGCCTTAGTATGTTTGATTATATTTATAATTACAGTTGCGATTACAAGATATGTTTCATTGGAGTCTATATTTGTAATGATTATTCTGATGGGTATGTCTCATTTCCTTGTCAGGTTCAGTTATGGATTTGGAGACGGACGATCTTCTATGGAGTTTGAACTTTTGACAGCCGCCATGGAGTTCTTTCCATATTTATGCACAGAGCAAATATAAAGAGACTGCTTAGCGGAACTGAGAACAAAATAGGGAAAAAGGTGGAAAAATGAAAACAGCTGTTATCAGTTTCAGGTACTTGGGGTATAGCACTTGCCAGACTTCTCTTTGACAACGGACATAGTGTGAGGTATGGTCTGCGTGAAAGTGAGATAAAAGAACTTAGAGAAAAACGCACACATAAGAATTTACTGAGGGATTATCTTTGATGAGGCATAGCATTTGAAGATGATTTGGAGAAGGCTATGGAAAGTGCCGAAATATTTGTGTTTTGTCTGTGCCTTCTATTTTTACAAGAGCTACAGCAAGAAAAATGGCTCCGTTTTATAAAGGAAAAATCAAATCATTGTAAATGTTGCAAAGGATAGAAGAAAACACTTTTGGAGATACTTTCAGATCAGATTTCGGATGAAATAAAAATGCCGATGTGGCGTACTGTCAGGTCCAAGTCCATGCCGAGGGAGGTGGTAAGACTTCTGCCTACAACTTGTGTGGCGGGTGCCAAAGATATGGAGACTGCAGAAGCTTTATCAATCTGTATTTATGAGTCCGGTATTTAGAGTATATGCTTCTACGATATGCTTGGAATTGAACTTGGGGTTCATTATGTTATAGCTCTGTGACAGGTATTTCAGACGGACTCGGGTATGGTGACAATGCCAAGGCAGCACTTTATTACCAGAGGGATTGTTGAGATGTAGCAGACTTGGTACTGCAATGGAGTGCAATATTGAGACTTTTCTATGGACTTTTCAGGTATCGAATTTGATAGTCACCTGTGCAAACAAACATAATAGAAACAAGCCGGTATGTATGGGACAGGTAAGACTATGGATGAAGCTATGAAGAAGTGGCAATGGTGGTAGAGGGTGTGTATTCCAGCAAAAGGGCTACAAGAGGCTCTTGCAAGTAGTACAATATCTGTATGCCGATAGTGGATAGAGTGAATGCCATTTAACTTTTTGAAAATAAAAGATCCTAAGCAGGCAGTGGATGCTTTGATGTAGAGATAAGATAGCGGAAAAGGATTGGGATATAGGTATGAACACAAATATTGGTATATGGCAACTCACTCGGTTGAGGACATAAAAGAATATTTGAATATAAATTTAGCCGGACTTACTGAAGAAGTACTTAGAAAGCAGAGATAAAAACAGGTCAAATGGGTAGAAGATCAATTGCGGAAAGATTGGCGAAGCATTTATAAATCCGTTTACAGTGGTGCTTTTTGTCTGGCTGTAGTTTCTACCATAACGATATTATATTTCCGATGCTACATATGTTTCCGGAAATCAAAAAGGTTTTAATCCAGTTACAGTGATTAATATACCCACAATGGTATTTGTGTCAGGTGTGCGAGAGTTTATTCAGGAGAGCAAGTGGAGATGCAACAGCAAAGCTTTTAGCCATGATTACCACGACCTGTACGGTGACAAAGGCAAAATAAAAAGCCATATTTGAGATTCCGCTTGATGAAGTAGTGGTAGGTGATATGTATACCTTTCAGCCGGTGACATAGTTCCGGCAGATGTGAGATAATAGATGCGAATGTCTTTGTGAGCCAGTCAAGTCTAAGTGGTGAAAGTGAGCACTATTGAAAAACTTGCTACAGTCTGTGAAAAGGACAATATCACGGTATACAAATATAGCTTTGCGGCGACAACATCATATCCAGGAAGTGCGGCGCAATAGTTATATCTGTAGGAATCATACATTATTCGGTTCTATGACATCGGCAATAGCCAGTGAATCTATTGAGAACTAATTTTACAAAGGTGTAAATGCGGTTTTCATCGTACTGATTCGCTTTATGTGTAATGGTACCTTTAGTATTTGTGTTTTTAAACGGCATTGCAGGAAACTGGGTTTCAACATGTTTGCTATATCTGTTGAGTGATCTGACTCCTGAGATGCTTCCGATGATTGTGACCGGCTGTCTTGCAAAGGGTGCAGTATCAATGAGCAGAAACAGACTGTAGTAAAGAACCTGAATTCAATACAAAACTTTGGTGCTATGGATATTCTATGTACAGATAAAACCGGAACTCTGACACAGGACAGATAGTACTGGAGTATCATCTGAACATAAAGGAGATGAAGATTCAAGGGTATTAAGATACGGATATCTAAACAGCTATTTTCAGACCGGATATAAAAACATGGATCTTGCTATTATTCAAAAAGACGGAGGAAGAAGAAGCAAACGACTCACAGCTTCTTGACTTGTCGGAAAAATTATATTGATGAGATACCGTTTGACTTTATGAGCGCAGACTTACTACAGTGGTACAAAATCATTCCGGTACAATAAAGATGGTGACTAAAGGTGCTGTTGAAGAGATGCTTTCTATATGTTCCTATGGGGTATAACGGAAATGTACAACCGATTACCAATGACTTCAGAAAAAGAATTTTTGAAAACGGTAGATAATCTTAATATAAAGGGTTTTCGTGTACGCCATTGCCAGAAAAAGATATAGAAAAACAAAGTTGCAGTGTGGATGATGAATGTGAAATGATACTTATGAGAGTATCTGGCATTTTAGATCCTCAAAGAGTCTGCCGCCGGTGCTATAAAAAGCACTTAAGAGCATGGTGTCAGAACGAAGATTCTTACAGGAGATAATGAAAAGGTTACAAAACCATATGTCACTCAGGTAGGTCTTGAAGTAAAAATATGCTGTAGCGGTGATATTGAAAAGATGAGTGATGAAAAACTTAGAAGTGGCGAAGATACAGATGTGTTTGCCAAGCTTACGTCAGGTAGAAGTCAAAAGATTGTATCAGTGTAGGAGGGATGGACATACAGTAGGTTTTATGGGTGACGGTATCAATGATGCGGCGGCTATGAAAGTGGCTGATATAGGTATCTCTGTGGATACGGCGGTGGATGTTGCAAAAGGTCGGCAGATATCATATCTTGAAAAAGATCTGACGGTATTAAGGTCCGGAATCGTGAAGGACGAAGACTTTTGCAAATATGATTAGAAAGTATATCAAGATGACCGCATCGATAAATTTTTGGAAATATGTTTTCAGTACTTGGAGCTCCGCGCTTTTACCGTTCTTGCGATGGAAGACTATCATCTTATACTGCTTAATCTTATCTATGATTCATCGTTGCGGCGCAATTCCATGGGACAATGTGGACGAAGAGTTTTATCAAAGCTGACCGAAAATGGGATGCTTCAAGTATCAGTAGAGTTTATGATATGGATAGAGACCTACAAGCTCAATCTTTTGATTTTGCAACATTTATATTTATGCTGTGTTTCTGTCACATATTTGTAAGCCATGGGTGACATATAATAATCTTGCAAACTATTTACCGGCAATGAGAACTAATCAGATGAGCTACCTATGTGGCAATGTTTCCAAGCAGGTTGGTTTGTAGAGGTCTATGTGGGCCAATCACTGGTTATACATATGATTCGTACAATGAAACTGCCTTTATACAAAGTCGAGCATCAGCTCCTCTCACATTGTAATTTCTTTGGAATCATAGTCATTACCATAGTTCTTTACTCTGCTTGATTACAGCTGCTCGGGATTCGTTTCATTGCCGTTGCCATCTTTTATATATCTTATACCATGCATGTATGCATATATGATGCTGGTTACAGCAGTAGGGCTTATATCCACTGTCATAGGGTGGTCTGTAACAGTGTATAAAGCCTGCTTATACTCTTATTTTGATTTGTAGGTCTGCTTTGGTGTAACTACCATCGACCAGTTGGAATGATAATTACAAAGCCGGGAGCGGCACCTGCAACACCTATTCTGGATGTATCAACCTCAACCTTATCAGCATCCTTTTGCCTTTGAGATAGAAAGGCGGCAAGTGAAGCGGCCTCTTCATAGACCCTGTCGAGCAAATTCCTCCTCATTGTTGGATTTTAAAATGACATAGAACCCGGTATACCTTTGGCATGAAACCACCAGTCATTACCTGTAGCGACTTTAAAAGTAAAGCTCTTCATTCTGGTAGTTGTTTTTGCCTTTCATAAATATCATAACCGTCAGTCGAGATGTAATGATAGGATGTGAGGTAATCTTTTGTTTTGGAAGAAAGGTGTTTTATATATCCAGAGTCCACAAGCTCCTGACAAAGATCTAGAACAGACTCTCATCATCACTTGAAACGTCATGCAGTCTAGATGGATTAGCAGATGTTCTATATCACTTTTGTCTTCAAAATCTCTTCACTAAGAGCCTTTGCAGTTCTGCTGAGCTTTGCATACTTGTCATAATATTTCTTTGCATTTTCCTTTGCAGATTTATTCTTATCAAAGCGGAATTGTGATTTTCATTATTATTGTCATAGAAATTCTCTGCAGTAAAGGAACTTTCACCACCCTTTAAACTATATCCGTAAGTGTTTAAAGAGATCACCATATACTCTGTAAATATCTTTTTATCAACATCCTGAAAACTGCTTTTCCTGCAAATCATAACTTTTGCTTGCTCTTTCAAGTGCTGTATTTACTATTTTTCTAGGTCAAAAACTCTTTTTGTCTGTTGAGTAAGACCTCACGAGCATAATAGTAGTCATATAACATCTTGCTGACAGAAGTAGTCTACTTCATTTATAACTCGTATATGAGCCTGATGAAGGAAAATTCAAGCGCTTCTTCCTCTATATATAATATTCGGATGAAAATTATGTGTAGTTGCATGTCCTCTAAGAGATTTTCTATTGTATGAAAACAGTGAGTATATCAATTCATAGTGAAACACAAGAGCTTGTGATGAGGAGGTGAAGCACAATTATAATCTCTCTGCTATAAAAGGCTGATACCTGCAAAGTTCATATATTGACTTTGAAAGAGGATACTCCTTTTGATTTTCAAAATCTCCTGTAAACTCTTTCAATTCAATATTTAAAAAGCTCTTTTTTTGTAGATTCTTTTGGTAGAAAGTGTTCTCTTCCCGGCAGTACTTCTCTGGTGAACTCATATTTGCAGATATTCAGCTTGATGGAATCAATGTATCTTTATTATTTTCATCTGCAAATATGATATTTGAGATGCTTGCCCATTATCTCAACATACATTTTTGCGGCTAGAGATCTCAAGCTCATTTAAGTGTTCAAGCTCAAAGCAAAGAGTATTCTTTCAAAGCCCATTTGGAATATATTTGATATCTTGCACTGCCTATATATTTTTCTAAGTAACATCAAAATGCCGAGGGAGCAACCTTAATTGCCAGCATTTATATCTGTAAGGTATATTAAAAGGAAGTGAAGCACTTGCAGACATAAAAAGTCTATAGGTCTTTGCATTGTTCTTTATTGTAAAAATAAGCTCATTTTCCTCAGAGCATAAATCTTTTGATATTCTGCCTCCAACCAGATTTAGATAGGCTCATATGATAAATTTGATATAACTATACAATCAAAAGCCATTGTCTACCTCTGTTCTAAAACTATACAGATTAGTATAATTCTATATCTTATAAAATACAACGATTATTTCATATTTTATAGATATTAAGTTTTCTATTATAATTATGCAACAAAATTTATGAATGAGAATTTTCATTAGGTTTGTTAAAAGTGAACAAACTGATTTGTGAGATAATATAATATGCATAGTGATGTAGAAATATTGATATATTAATACAGAAGTATATAAGTTCTTTATTGTCATATGAAACTATGCTGTAATTGCAAACGTAATGGATGATCTAATATCAATATACTCTTATTCTATAGTTATCTGAAAATATAGATAAAATTAATATAAATCTGTATAAGGGTTTTGAAAAGCTCTACATCTTTGGGATTGGGTGATGCTTACTGTTTAGTTATTTATAGATGTATAAATTTGCAGAAAATAATTTGCACGCAGTATCAAATTGATTGTAGAAAGGAGGTATTAAAATCATGAGTTTATGAATTTTATTTTTCAATCACAATATTAGATTTGACCACAATTATACTGGAGAATTGCTTGTTTTGTGAAAAAGAACGTTTAGTAGAATATTTACGTTCATGTTTGTTTCTACATTAGGATTTGTCGAATACATTTCCAAGTGAGGGCCGTTACAAGGGCAAGTGGGAGTTGTCAGGCGATGCTGGAAGTTTATAATGAGAAAAAATGAAGTTCATAAGGGCTGGGTTGAGACTTCTTCAGGATGGTATTATCTTGATCACAGAAAGTGGAGAAATGAAAACCGGATGGCAAAATATAAACGGTGTGATATTATTTTGATTCCGCCAAAGACGGAGTGTCAGGACATATGCACACGGATGGTATAAAAAGTCCTGAGGAAAATGGTATTTTTCAATCCCTGATCAGACAACCGTATGCTTACCGGATGGCAGTGGATGAGACGGATATTATTGTATTTTGATCCTACACCGGGAAAAGAATCAAGGTGGAATGGTTGCCGGTAAAGACCAGCACCTGACGGGTTTAAAAGTTAATGAGAACGGTCAATGGACTGATGACTCAGGAAAGTACAGGTATGTAGCGGGGAAAGGGGTTTTCATCAAATACTTCATCCAGGTAGTACAAATACTGTAACCGATACGGCGGCAAAGATCAAGGAAAAGACAACATCAGGACAGGAAAATCATCAGGGACATGCGGCGGGGCGGATCATCAGGAAGATCCGGTCAATCCAAGTAGAAAGCCAGGTGAGGCGAAAAGCCAAGGCACCACAAAGAGTCAGGAAGAGAGCAGACCAAGTGATGAGCAGCGATATGAGCACCACAAAGTCAAGAGAGAGGCAGACAGAGTGAGGTGAAAAGCCAAAGGCGCTGACAAAGCAGGAAGAGAGCAGACTGAGTGAGGCAAGGCCAGGCACCTGAAAACAGGAAGAGCAGCAGACCAAGTGAGGCAAAGCCCTAAGGAATCCTGAGAGTCAGGAAGAAAGCAGAAAGTGAGTGAAAAGTCTAAGGCACCTACAAAGTCAGGAAGAAAGCGGACCAAAGTGAGAGCGAAAAGCCGAGGCACCTGGCAGGAAGACAGACCAGAGTGAGTAAAGGCCAGGCTTACAAGTCGGGAAAAAGCAAACTAAGTGAGCAGCCAAAGGAGTCAGAAAGTCGGAGAGAGCAGACAGTGAGAGCGAAAAAGAGACTGGCAAAACAATCTTACTCTTACATGGCATGGAGAAGTGGTGGAACAGCTACATGGAGCGATAAGCTTCAAAGAGGTTCAAATATCGTTAAAGGTTACTATAAAGACGGAAAAGATCGAGAAGGTAGATTCAGTAGTATATACGGATGACGATAAGATAGCTGAAGCTATGAAAGAAAGAGGATTATCTTCTTGAGAAGTTTAAAAGGGACTTGAAAGATGCTGAAAGGATATCAAAAAGCAGCTGAGATGAAGAAGAGAGTGAAGTTTATGATGCGGTCAGCAGTGCAACCAGAAACAGCACAGGGTCATGTAAGTGCGGTATGAGAATGCCCTTGAGAGATCAAAGAGAGTTTAAAAAGATCAAAAGGAACAAAAGATTGACGTATATCGAGTTTGCAAAACAAGACCTGACAGTGTTGCAACAGGTCAGAGCCTTTAGATCTTTCAAAAACAGTGCTTTAAGCTTCATCTAAAAGGTGGAGAGGTAAAAGAGATTACACCTGCAGAGTTTGCAGAGTATGGAATGTTACAGATCCTCTACATGGAAGCGCATTGCTTCACTGCTTGAGTTTGTACATGTAGCATTTTAAGAATGCGGATTCTCTGATAGATATACAAAAGTAAGATTCAGGTAAGAAGAAGCTAGTATATCCTGATAAGATAGAGATATCTTATGAGAGAGCGGAGAAACAAAGGATATTGCCCTAAAGTAAAAGGATGAATACGCTATACGGTTGAAGAAGCTAAGGGTAAGATAAAGAAATGTCAATCTACTCGAGGAGAAGAGAGAACTCGAAAGGCAAAAGTATGACTGAGAGATCTTTTCACAGTGGCGTTTCAATGAAAAAGAGATTCCCGCATCCGGGATATGACGCGTAGATATGCATATATATGCGGTAATAATAGATGTATCAAAAGATACATCTGAGAGCATCATTTGCAACCCTTGAGACAAAAAGCTTATAAAGAAGAATACTATGTGGGAGACAGCCTTGAAATCGGAGATCTTGAGATAAATGCCGTTACAAAGAACGGAAACAACAAGGCATTTGTAGGCTGGGAAAGCATGTAAGACAGGAGGATTCACATCAGATCCTGACAACGGATATGTGTTTACAAGAGCTGATATCGGAGAGAGAGACCATCACTATAAAGTAAGAGCTATAGGCGGACATGTAAGTGTTGAAAAAGACATTTACAGTACAATGTATCCGATCTAAAAGACAGGCTACCTGCAAAGATTGAGACTATGCAGGAGAGAAAAGTTACAACAGTGAAATGTAGACTTTTTAATAAGTTTAGAGAAGCACAAGGATATCTAGAAGATATTTAATGTTGAGATACCTAAAGAGTATGAGAACTGGAACAAGGATACCTTCACTGTAAAGCATACAATGAGGACGGAGACACTGCTTGAGAGTAAAGTAGGAAAGAAATACAGTGTACTTACGGTAGACTTTGCAAAACTACAGAGCATTCCATAAGCGGCGGCTATGCTATGGATTGCTTTAAGTTTGTGGAAAGGCATGCAAGCCAAAGCGAATATGTGGACGGTGAGTGGTATGGAACAGCACATGGAGCAGATATAAGCTTCAAAGAAGGTTCAAATGTCGTTAAGGTTACTATAAAGGACGGAAAAGATCGAAAAAGGTCGATTCGGTAGTATATACGGATGATGGTAAAGATAGCGGGAAGCTATGAAAGAAAGAGATTATCTTCTTGAGAAGTTTAAGGGACTGGAAGACGCTAGAGATATCAAGCGCTGGAGTGAAAGGAAAAGGTGAGAGTTTATGATGCGGTCAGCGGTGCAACAGAAACTAGCACAGAGGTCATGTAAGTGCTGTTGACAATGTCTTGAGAGAGATCAAAGAAGTTTAGAAAAAGACCTGAGAAAGTTCAAAAGAGATTGACGTATATCGGAGTTTGCAAAACAAGACCTGACAGTGTTGCAACAGGTCAGAGCTTTTGATCTTTCAAAAACAGTACTTAAGCTTCATCTAAAAGGGTGGAGAGGTAAAGAGATACACACCTGCAGAGTTTGCAGAGTATGGAATAGTTACAGATCCTCTGCATGGAAGTACGTACCTTCACTGCTTGAGTTTGTACATGTGCATTTAAGAATGCGGATTCACTGATAGATATACAAAAGTGAGATTCAGGTAAGAAAAGAAAGCTTGAAAGAAATATCTGATAAGATAAGATATCTCATATGAGAGCGGAGAAACAAGGATATTGCATTAAATAAAGGATGAATACCGCTATGCAGTTGAAGCCAAGGAAAGATAAAAGAAATGTCAATCTACTCGGGAAGAAGGAGCTCGGTAAGGCAAAAGTATGACAGAGATCTTTCACAGTGGCGTTTCAATATGAAAGATATTCCGCATCCGGGATATGACAGGTGGGGATATGATGTATATGCGGTAATATGATGTATCAAGACACATCTGAGATAGCATCATTTACACCTTGAGACAAAGCTTATAAAAGAAGAACTACTGCATGTGAGAACAGCCTTAGGAAATCGGGAGATCTTGAGATAAAATGCCGTTAGCAAAGAACGGAAACAACAGAGACATTTGTAGGCTGGGAAGCATGTAAGACAGGAAGATTCACCTCAGATCCCTGACAACGGATGTGTCTTTACAAAGTGCTGATATCAGGGATGAAAAAGACCATTCATATCAAAGTAAGAGCTATAGATGCGTGACAGTATTGAAAAAGACATTTACGGTCCAAATGTATCGATCTAGAAGCAGGCACCTGCAAAGATTGAAGAGCTTATGCTGAGAGAAAAGCTTACAACAGTGAAATGTGAGACTTTTAATAAGTTCAGAGAGGCACAAGGATATCTGAAAGATATTTAATGTTAGAGATACCTAAAGAGTATGAAAACTGGAACAGGATACCTTCACTGTAAAAAGCCTCTAATGAGGACGGAGCACTGCTTGAGAGCAAAGTAGGAAAAAATACACTGTACTTACAGTGGACTTTAAAAACCACAGAGCATTCCATGAAAGCGGCGGCTATGTGGATTGGTTTAAGTTTGGTTGCTAGCAAAACCCACAGAAAGTAGTACCTATGCTGCGGTTGAATTGTATGATAAGCAGGAGCTTATCTATAAGAAGACCGGTATTATCAAGCAGGAGTTTGAAGGAAACGACAATGCACATTTAGTGCTGGATGTCACAATACCTGAAAAGATATGAAAATAAATGGGATATAGACACTTTCACAGTAAAAGTACTTGGTTCAAAGTGCATACAGCTAAGTCACAGCCTTACAAGAGTGACAATATTTTAAATATCGCACTTGTCAGACTATCACAGCCCACAGTTTGAGAACGGAAGTATCGGACTAAAGGATTTAAAGTACGAGAGCGGTGAAAGTGAACAGGAGAAACTATCAAAGACTGCAAAGGGAGAGAGCTCAGATGGAGACTTTCTTCTATAAGGCAAAGTTTTTGGTAACATATATTGACCGGAAAAATCATAAAGTTGAAGACGACGGTACAGAACCCGAAATGCCAATAACGAGTACTGGAATATGTCTGTCGAAATGTTTGTAAGACTTGTGAAAGAACAAAGGACAGCGTGGAGTACTGTTGATGCCGTTACAGGGCCACGCTTTTCATCAAATGCCATTAAAGAATGCCAATAGAGGCCATTCCCTAAGCCGTTCATGATGCAACAAATATGGATGATAAATTTGGTAGTGGACGGAAATAGACACACTTACTACTACTAAAAAGTATGATCCTACAAATACAAATATGACCTTTATGGTGATAGGAAAGGATGTAACCGACAAAGGCATAATCTATGAGAACTCGTATGTACCTAAGTTTATTACTATGTGAGGACGATCAAAAACTACAGGAAATCTATACGGTACTGCTGATTTTCCATACTCTTATTTCTGACTTTCGGAGTGATGGGAAGGAAGAATTACACCACCAATCGAGGCAGCGATCACGCAAATCGGACAGGAACCGGTTATGGTTCAATAGTGAGTTTGACGGAAAATATACTGATGTAAGTTCATCTACAGCTAAAAACTATGGCAAATTTGCCACAGCTGTTTACTGGCGATAAGAAGAAAAACAGTTATAAGATCAGAGGTAAAACTCCGGTACAAAGTGATGCGGAACTATGTGCAAGAGTTAAGCTTTTGGCCGCAGTGGGGAGCTGAAAATCGGCGCACTTGTTCCGGCAGTTACAGTATGTCGGCTCGACTCCATAACGAGGGTAAAGAGAGGAGTTACACAAAACGGTGAATTGCCTATGGAGTTATTCATACCGATTCTTCGATTTCAGAACTGAAATCAAGAAGTGATGGCTACTGAAGTGAGGTGCTTATAATCGCTGAGATGTCAAAGTATCATTAACCAGATCAAAGCGAGTACAGGAAGTTATCAGATACATATTGAGGGTTGCCTGGTGAAATCAAAGTTGATAGAAATGTATTAGGTGTTACATTTGGAAGCAGGTGCAAGCGGTAACAGATGCAGAAAGTACGGCTTGTCACAGCTTGACAATATTTTGCCGAACGGAGACGCCTCGGATTTTCAGTTAATATGAGGCAAAAGAGCGGAAGATTGGCTCATAAAGCGTTTTGAAATACTTTCCCGGAAGCAAATTTATAAGATAGCTTATCTGCTAAATAATTGTAGTGAAATAGACAGTTGGAGTTTATATATTCCAAAAAGCTTGGAGCAAATGCCGTGCCTTCAATTTCTTCACAAACCAGATTTGATGATGAAAACGGAGCTAAAAGTTATATTTGATATGGAGTAAACTTCCATTATACAGGTTATAAGGTATCAGGGTGTACTGGAACCAAGGAGTCAGGCAAAAAGCAGAAGAAGGGTTCGGATTATTCGTTTTGAAGAGTCTTCAGATACTTTGACAATCAGTAGTACCAAACTCTACTCAAAAGAAAGTATGCTGCCAGTGTTTGAAGATCATGTCCCTAAAACCGACGGATCTGTATCCACATCATTTACGTCGATGTGGAAATTGAGAAAGCTTCAAGGAAGCGGTGATGGATTCAAATATAGTAAAAAGAGGTTGAAGAAGAAATCACAAAGGTTCGGATAACATGCAAACTCTTAGAGTTACAATTAACAAAAAGACCGGAACTGTTGTAGTGTATGAGGACAATGAGTACGCAATGCGAGGGAGACAAACAGAGTTTTGGGCAAATGGGTGGAATAATGCTTCTCAAGATTTGTTGGCAGAGCATCAGAAATCGATACTGTAGACGTATAAGCGGTGCAAACAGTGTCATCAGATGCTTATAAAAAGAGGCTGTAAAAAGCATTTGCAGAGCAGAGCGTTTTAGAATGGCGAAATAGAATGATATCGGCTCGACCAAAGGCTTGCCACGGACAGTAATGCTAAAAAGCGCTAGAAAGATGTGGATGGAGAAAATATTTGGGAGGAAGACCTTAGCAATTCACTTCCTATCACACAGAAAGAAAAGTCTGATTATGAAAAATAAAGTCAGGGAACTTTATGACTCTAAAACTGATTTTTAAATAGTGTAATTGGCTTTTAATAAGGCGATGCTCCATCATGGGCATCGGCTCTACAATGATTTTCTCTTAAAATTCTAAAATCCATAAAACAGATTTGTATACATAATAATTTACCGGATAAGAAACTACAATAGATATTAAATTATGAAAACGAGTTAGCCTGATGAGAGGATAGGCAAATTTATAAATGGAGCGTGTAGGAATAGATAAATGATTATCTATTAGCAACGTTCTGTTTTGATATAATAGATAATTCTTATTAATATAACATACAAAATTAGACATAAATTTTTGTGACGGGTTATACGTTTAACGTTGTGAGCAAAGCTATATTCCTGTTGTACAATGGATTTGTTGAGAGAAATTTATACTCTATACTTGCAGATGAAAGCGGCATTGCTGTTGTTGCACCGGATTTGCGTTTTGACAAATACAGAAATTCCTCCTGGAAATCCATCATGCACATGAGACTTTTAGTAAACTGCAAATTGTTTGCTATTTACTATAAGCAGAGCCTAAAGGATACAACATTTTTAGAATAACAGGAAAAGAAGAATGGTATGGCACAGAGCAGAGTTAGATTGTTAATGTTGCAGATGCGCTGGGGCTTAGTACAGCGACGGTTTCAAAATGTAATTCATGGTAAAACCGGAAAAGATTTCGGATGAAACGGTAAAAAGGGTTCAAGAGGAGCTTGAAAAACCGGATATATTCCTAATATGGCAGGAATTTTTGCTTTGCAAGAAATAATTCAAGAATTATCGGAGTGGTAGTGAATGATCATCCCAAATATGAGGAAACAGAGTTTTTAGAGGACGGATTTGTAATGTCGTCATTAAACGCACTTTCTCACGAGGTGAAATAAAAAGGATATTTCTTATGAGTAAAAACAACGACAGATATCAATGAAGTAATAGTGTTTGCTTCAATGTGGAATATGGACGGGCTGATTCTGATGGGATTTTGTGAAGAGAATTATGAAAGATCAGCGAAATCAGATGAGGATATCTTTTGTTGTATATGACGGCTATTTTGATAAATGCTCAAAATTTGTTAATCTGTGATTGATCATTATGATGGAGGTTATAAGGCAGGGAATATTTTAAGAAGCTTGGACATAAAAAAGCATTATGTATCTCAGATAATTATATATGTATGGACAAGGGCGTATCGATGGATTTTGCAAAGCCTTTGATCCGGGAGAAACTGTAATCTGGAAAATACCTAATACAAAGAAAGGAGAGTACAATTTTACAAGGATAAATTTTTGGAACTTTCAAAGCTGATATTACCGGAGTTTTTGCAGTATCCGATTATTAGCACTGGACTTCTATGCAATTTTTACAGGGTAGGGTATTCGGATTCCGAAAGATTTGCAAATAATCAGGGATGGATGACAGTATGGCAAAGTCAGGAAAAGCATTCCGGCATTGACTACAATTCATCAGGACGCATATTTAAGGGCAAAAGGCTGCAATCAAATGTATTGAAGATATAGCGTGACGGGAAGGAATATGACACAAGAATAGTTCTTCCGGTAAAACTTATAAAAAGAGAAAGTACAAGGAAATTATAATGTCAGAGTTTAGTAAATCATTATGTAAAATAGCTGTTCCTGTTACATTGCAGAGCATGATGTGACATCATTTTTCAATTATTGACCAGATAATGATCGGTCAGCTTGGGAGAAATAAATATATCGGCAGTTGGACTGTAGTGGTACTCTTTGATTTTTCATGTGGTAACGAGTGCAGTGGGCACTGTTGCAGGAATATTAACAGCACAGTTTATCGGACAAAAGGATATGAAAAAGAAGCATGGAGCGACTTTGATATAAGCATGGTTCTTTGCAGTGATAATATCTACTTATTTTTGTTTGCCTCAGGAGTTTTTCCGACACATATTCTTGGACTGTACACAAAGGATGTAGGATATTATAAATATGGGTGCTGTATATTTTCGCATTGTAGCATTTTCATATATTCCGATGGCAATCAGTATCATTTTTATCCACTATAGTTGCGCTGCAAGAGCATGCTGTCATACCGTTTTTGCAAGCTTTATTAGCTGTAGGTGTAAATACAGGACTTAATTATATACTTATATTTGGAAAAGCCGGATTTTCACCTGATGGGAATAAAAAGGTGCGGCAATTGCAAGCCTGTTTTTCTCAGTTATTTAACCTCAGTATTTATTTTATCGGATTTATTGTTTACGTCAAAAAGATGGGGATAGCTGATACTGTCATTACATTTTAAAAGGATCAGCATACCGGATTATTTTATAATGGTTATACCTATTCTTGTAAGTGAGTTTCTCTGGAGTTTGGGGCAGAATGTAGAAACCGGGGTGTATGGGCATCTTGATACGGCAAATCTTGCGGCATATATGCTTACGGCTCCGATTCAGGGACTGGTTATGGGTGCTTAAGCGGTTTGTCAGCTGCAGCAGGCGTTATGGTCGGAAAGAGGCTTTGGAAAGAAAGAGTATGAGGAGGCATATAGGAATCAGGAAAATTATGATTGCCAGGGTTAATAGGCTGCAGTCTTGTATCATCAATTCTTATATTGTCGGCAGGAGTCTATACAGGATTGTATCAGGTGGATTATAATGTAAAAGAGCTTGGAAAAATTCTTCTTAGTATTTGCCATATATGCTCCGGTAAAGGTTGAAAATATGATTCTTGGAGGAGGCATTATAAGAAGCGGAGGCAAACACAAAAATTATAATGATTATTGACATTATAGGAACATGGTGTATAGGAATTCTCTTTGTATGCTTGCAGCATATGTGTTTAAATGGGGAATTGTAGGTGTATATACATTGCTTACTACAGAAGAGATATTCAGACTTGTTGTATCACTTGTTATTTTTAAGAGACGAACATGGATGATCAGTTTATCATAGTGATGTACTATTCTGTATAACCTGCATTCGACTAGGATATCACTATGATCAGTGCTGCAAAGCCGCATAAATACTGATAAAATCTGGCATCTGTGGTTGATTTTGAAACTAGTTATGTGTTACAATACATAACTAGGAGGATCAATCTCATGGCTATGATTAAACAGCTTTGATAAACGCAGTGGCATCACCTATGTTTACGAGTCAACTTCCTACTGGGACAGGGATAAAAGCAGCCCCTGTTCCAAAGGACGCTGATCGGACGACTGGATCCGGACAGCGGAGAAGTCGTTCCGACCGATGGCCGTGGAAAAACGCCGCAGCATAAAGAGCCTGATCCTCCTGCAAAAAGAGGACCGATACCTGTTTGCACAGACGGAACGGCTCTTCTTTGGTGCCACTTTATCTATTCGATCGGATCGGCATCGTTACCGGCGTAACAGCGGATTTAAAGACCTGTTTTCCGCATACCCTATAAACAGATCCAGTCGATCGCCTATTACCTGATCCTGGAGGATCGAAATCCGCTCTTCCGTTTTAAGAAGTGGGCCATGCTCCATAGCACCCTTTACGGAAACGACATTCCCTCTCAAAGAGTTCGGAGCTTTTTCCAGTCCATTACGGAAGACGCAAGATGCAGTTCTTCCGCCTGCAGGAAAGCGACGGGTTGAAAAGGAATACTGGGCTTATGACAGCACTTCTATATCCAGTTATTCTGAGAGCCTAAAGGGCAGGTCAAAGTATGGCAAGAACAAGGATGAGGGAAAAGCTTCCGCAGATCAATCTGGCCCTGATCTTCGGAGAAAACTCCGGCCTGCCGTTCTACTACCGTAAAGCTTGCCGGAAACATTCCGGACGTCAAAACGATTCGTGAACTGCTCCGCGAACTGGATGTCCTTGGCTGTGAGAAGATCAAGCTGGTCATGGACCGTGGATACTACAGTGCGGATAACATCAACGCCCTGTACAAAGAGCATCGGAAGTTTCCTGTGCAGCACCTCTGCGGCGTTGAAGTTTGCGAAGGATTCCATCCGTGAAATCGGAGCAGAGAAAGACCGCTATGAACACTATAACAGTGATCTGGAGCTGTATGTCTTTCTCAGGACGATCGCATGGGATTACGAACAGAAACGTCCTTACAAAGGCGATACGATCCATGAAGAGCGCCGCATGTATCTCCACCTGTATTTCAATCCAGACAAGTTTTCCGATGACGGTAAGGTTCTGAATAGGAAACTGGATGCTCTTAAAGCGGAACTCCTTTCCGGAAAGCGTGTACCGGAGCATGAGAAAGACTACCGGAAGTACTTTCGAGGTCAAAGAGACACCCAAAAGAGGAATCTCTCTTTCCTACAAGCAGGAAGCCATTGATTCTGTCCGAGAACGATATGGGTTCTTTGTCCTGATCAGCAACGAAGTGAAAGACCCGGTCATAGCACGCCGCCTGTACAGGATGCGCGATGTCATCGAAAAAGCTTTTCTGGAACATCAAGGAGCGTCTAAACCTGCGCAGAACATTAACTTCTTCCGAAAGTTCACTGGAAGGCAAGCTTTTTGTTGAATTTGTGGCACTGATTTACCTTTCCTACATCAAGAAAAAGATGGAGGAAGCAGGATTATTTTTCAAGGTACACGATGCAGGAACTGCTTGATGAGCTCGATGTCATCGAATGCTTCCAGGAACCCGGAAAGGCACCAATTCAGGGCGAAGTTCTGAAGAAGCAGGAACAAATATATCGCGATCTCGGCGTGGAGCCGCTGCTGGCAGCACCGGAGATGAAAGTAACTGTCAATCTACATAGTTATAAAGTGTTGTGGGAATCCAGAATACATACACGAAAGACTAGAAAATGCAAATGAAAGAACACGGAAAAAGAAAATAGTGCCTATTGTCATCACTTTGATAATGATTTTGTATTACATTTTTTATTTTGGATTGGTAATTACATTGTCCTTCCATATGGAAGATTTTGCTTGGAGTCTTTCCTGTTTTGCTGATAGGGCAATGATTTATGTATGTGTACAGAGATTAAAAGAAATTGACGGAGGTGAAGATGATACTCTAGCAACTACTGAAAACGATTGGTGGAAAAGAACTTGAAAATGCTTGGTTTGGTCAAAGGAAGCACGATACAGACGGTCAATGTGTTCCGTGATATTGGCGTTGGTTTGAGAATTTGGCTGAAGGGAGCTTTCAAGTCAAATCAGATGATGAATGATGCAGAGCTCTTGCAACAAAGCGTATGGTTGAAGAAGCAGAAAACATGGGAGTGGATGTTGTATGTGTCAGATATGCATCAGCCTCAGTGATGCAGAGCAGTGCCTGAAGTGATGGCATATGGCACAGCAGTAAAGTTTGTTGAAAAATAAGAGCTGGGCAGCAGTCTGACCCACTTTTTCTTATGGGTCTTTGTAAGCTTGTAAAGTCTGTAAAAGTTGAGATCCTTAAAGCTTCTGACATCTAGTTATAGGAGATTTGATGTGATATTATTTATAATAATGAAGTAATAGATATATGCTTTAAGAAGGAGGTTGTATTGCTAGTGTTTGAGTTGATATATACACTAATTGTACTTGCTATTGCAGGTTGTATGTTTGATTCTTTTATATCATAGAATATTTTATCAGAAGAAGCAGAGTATAGATATATTTGTGTATTTTTATCGGGTTTGTATGCACTTGCAGCTCTTTCTCTCTTGCACATTTATAGAGTATTAAAGTCAATCCTAAACATGAAATTGCACCTTTGTTTACTACTTTTCAACAGTAATTTCTGCTCCGACATTGCCTTTTACAATTGTTGCAAATAACTATAGAAAGAGGTGAATTGTTATGAAAGAAAAATTTAAAAGGCTGAAGTGTAAATGTTAGTTCAACAAAAATGAAAATATTTAAGTTGCATTTAGTTTTACAGAATCAAATAAATATAACATTTATGCTACTAAAAAGGTGCAATAACTATTACAATATAAGTGCTATAGGAGTTGATTTCGGGCGTATAGGTGTCATTTTGCGATGACAAAAATAAGGTGGATTTTAATCGAATTTTTGAGTGTAGGACTAACTTCCACTTATAAATACCTGTTTGAGACGCTCTGACAGCTACCCATAATAAGAGTTATCTATTTTTAGAAGATAGGGTTTTAAAACAATCCTATCTTTTTCGATTTCCTTTGATGCCACTTACGAAATAAGTTTTTCATATAGATCATGATACGTAAAAAGATGCTACTCTAATGGACTCTACCACCAAATTTTTCAACCGGTGCTGAGTTTAGATGACTTTAGTACGAGATTAAGTACATCTGATCATTTAATCCAAGAGAAACTAAATCAGTCTGCTTTTGGAAGTATATACCGTAGCTGTATGTGGTTGTTTTCTATAGATCCTTTTTGCCCGGATTGCATTGGGTCACAATAAAATACTCAGGTAATGTGATGCCATCTACCTGTTTCCATATCTCTTTGCCGCATAAAAATTCAGAACCTCTATCGAGTTAGTAAGACATTTACATATTTTTCTAAAATACATCATTGCCGAGAATGTTTTCTAAAAGTATCGACTCCATTCTTAGCGCATAGTGGTTGTGGAAATAACCTTTTCACCTAGGCATTTATTCCTCACCGTCGCTTTTATAATACGGACATTGAGTTTTAACAATGATTGTGATATTATAGAGGCAGTTTGTTCTATAAAATATAGGGCATTGCCTCAAAGAATAGAGAGAGTATATTATGGCTGTTTTTATCAACATTATTAGGAAGTGTAGTTAAGGCTATTATTTTTGGAATATTAGCATTAGTAGGCATCAAACTGGGCAGTAAGAGATATAAGAAGAGTGAAACAGATATATGTAACAAAAAGTGTAAACGAGTGAAAAGGAGTAAACTGATAAGGATTTTAGAGTTTCTTGAAAGCAAGGGACATTTAGTTATGAAGAGTTTTTCTTGGTTCTCACAATGACAATTCACACTACTAATCAATTCAGGTAGCACCGCTAAACCATATTTTACAGGTCAGGGAGATACTCTGAGAAAAAGAGTATGCACGATCAGAAATGTATTCGTACAGGTGATATTGAGATGTGAAGACTGCAAGAACATTATGGTACATTCTTTGAGATGCTTGAAATTTCTCCTCGTGACTACTTTTAAGATGAGGCTATTGATGGATGATAGAATTTTTGACATGATGGCAGGCTTGACCCCGAACAGACTATCCGTCAGTATATTTAGATGATGATGAAGGTTTGAGATTTTGGAATAAAGAGATTGGTATTCCGGCAGATAGAATATATAAGTTTGAAAAGAAGATAACTTCTGGGGAGATGGAGAAGGACCCTTGCGAACTATGTTCAGAAGTTTATTATGATAGAGGCGAGAAATACGGCTGTGGAAAAACCGACTTGTACAGTAGAGTTGTGACTGTGACAGATATATGGGAAATCCTGGGAACAATGAGTTTTCACAGATAACTCGGACGGTAAGAAATTATACGGAACTTATCCAAAAGAATATAGATACAGGTATGGGACTTGGAAAAGACTTTGGCAGTAGCACTTCAGGATGTGGAGTCACTATTTGAAGTGGATACCATCAAAAAGCACTTCGATAAAGTGGCGGAGCTTGCACTACATCATACAAAGAAGATGAGAAAAAGGACGTGTCACTTCGTCTTATTACAGACCATATCAGACTCATAGTACTTATGATTTTCAGACGAGATTATGCTGTAATGAGGGTAGAGGTTATGTACTTAGAAGACTTTTAAGAAGAGCCGCAAAGGCAGGAAGAATGCTTGTGCATAAAGGATACTGACAAACCTTGCAAATAAAGTCATTGAACTTTCCAAGGACGGTTATCTCTGAACTTGAAGAGAAGAAAGAGATGATTCTAAAGGTTCTTACTGAAGAGAATAAATTTACAATAAAACTATTGATCAGGGGCTTTCAATACTTTCAGATATAGAAGAAAATCTTTCAAGAGCGGTCAAAGGATAATTTCAGGTGAGATGCCTTCAGATCTAGCATGATGACATACGGTTTCCCTCTTGATCTTACAAAGGAGATAATAGAGGAAAAAGGTTTCAGTGTGGATGAGGACGGCTTTAATAAAAGCTATGGAGGCTCAGAGAAAGCAGGCAAGAGTCTGCAAGAAAAGCTACCAACTATATGGGTGCGGATATTACAATCTATCAGTCACTGATCCGGAAGCTTACATCAGTGTTTGAAAGGATATGACATTTTACAGATACCGGAAAGAAGCTAGCACTTACGCTAGAAGATGAGATAGTTGAGTGTAGCAGAGAGGTGATGATGCTACAATTATTCTGATAAGACTTCATTTTATGCCACTATGGGTGGACAGAATGCTGACATAGGTATTATAAAGACGCCAACTCTGTATTCAATGTGGTAGATGTTATAAAGCTTGGCGTACAAAATAGGGTCTATGTGGGCTGTAAGCTGGGCAGGGGAATGTTTAAGCTTGGCGATACTGTGAAACTGTAGATGCGAGAACAGAAGAGGACAGCATGAACCACTCGGCAACTCATCTTTACACAAAGCTTAAGAGAAGTACTTATAAACTGAGTGTTGAGCAGGCAGGCGCTATGTAGATGCAAAGGAGGCTTAGGTTTGACTTTTACACATTTTAAGAGTCTGTCAAAAAGAGCTTGATGATGTAGAGGCACTTGTAAACAGAGAGATCATCATCGCCCTGTGGTTACAGATGTGATGGATGTAGAGTCTGCCAGCGGTCTATGGCACTCTTCTTGGTGAGAAATATCAGAAGATGTAAGGGTTGTGGAGATCAGGAGACTTCAAAAGAGCTTTTGTAGCGGTACTCATGTGCATAATACAGCCGATATCAAACTTTAAGATAATTTCAGATAACGGTATTCAAACAGGGCGTAAGAAGAATAAAGCACTTACAAAATGACGGTGTAATAGAATTCTACAAGAATATTGAAAACAGAATGAATAGAGTGTACAAAGCGTTTTAAAACAAATGAGAATGAACTTGTATCAAAGACTGAAAAGTGTCTTAGAGAGATAAAGACTCTAAAGTCCGAGAATGAGAAGCTGAAAAGCTAAACTTGCAAAGCGAGGCACTTGGAGACAGCAAGGAAAGTATTGAAGAGAGAGGCGGTATTGCTCATTGCAATGCATGTGGTAAGCGGTGATGTTGAGATGGATGAGCTTTAGAAATCTCGGAGATAAACTTAAATCTGATGTAGATGACGGAATGGAGTACTTGCTTCAGATGTTGACGGCAAGGTAAACCTGCTGTGTATGGCAGGTGATAAGGCACTGGCTGTGGGTGCGCAGCGGAAATATTATAAAGGGCATTGCCGCAATTGCAGCAGCGGCGGCGGCTGGCAGACCGAACATTGCACAGGCCGGAGGAAAGATCCGAAAAGGCATCAAAGATGCACTTGATGAGGCGAAAGAAGTATTCAAAGCACAGCTGAATTAGGGCGATTATGCGAATTTTACAAGCAAAAGATTATAAAGAGATGAGTGAGATGGCGGCGGATATCATAGGGCTGCAAGTTTTATTAAAACTGATGCCGTACTTTGGATCTTAGCTAAGGTTCCACACCTATCGGAACCTCATGAAGAATTGGTAAAGATATGAGGCCGGCAGACTTGACTTTTAGCAAGATAAAGACATGTAAATCTTGATGAGTACAGAGGACTTACAAAGGATAATGCTCAGAGTTACTATCACTTTGTGCACTCCATCTTTTGACCACATCAATATAGACAAGACTAATACCAAGTGTACCTGACGGTATGGGAGCCTGATGCACTGAAGGCAGGAGAGGATTATGAGATCATAAAATAAATTCGGCGGCATTGACTTGCAGCTGTTAGGTCTTGGAAAACAATGGTCATATCGATTTAATGAATATGTGATGAATTATGGATAAGACTCATAGTAGATCTGACACGAGTACAATAGAGGCAAATAAGAGATTTTTGAAAGTATTGATGATGTGCCGAGGCAGGCATATACTATGGGAATAGGCAGGGACATGAGAGCAAAAGCTGTAATTTATGCTTGTAAGCGAAAGGAAAGGCACAGATAGTAAGGATGCGTTCTTCGGTTCTGTACACCGAAGGTACCTGCATCAAATGTTGCAAATTACATAATGATTTTATTCTGATAGGTGATGCGGAGGCTTTTGATCATGCTTATATGCTGCTGTATTTGACTCTGATAAAGTAGTTAGAACAGAGAGATAAATATTTCAGGAGAAAATTCAGAGTCATCATTTATGAATCTTGGATTTTCATCAGATAGTGATAAAAAGATGAAAAAAGACAGATAGATGCTACAGGCCTCTACACCAATACCCCGACTTATAGATATACATTTCCGATGGCTGTATGGGTGATGATTTTTGTGATGCAAAAAGATGAAACTATAAAGAATATAGCAAAAGTATGAGGCAAGGTCGAGGATCACGTGAGTGCCTGCAAACTATGACAATCTCAAAGGATGAACTTAGAGAGTGTAGAAAGGCCGCCTATAAGAGTGAAGAGGGAGCAAAACTTAGGTGAATAGATGAAGGCCCTTTATAAGGCAAAAGGGCGCTCAGTCATCAAAATATATACTGAAATGTGATGCAAAGTTGTTTGATGAGTTAATGAATTATCGAAATATTATAAAGCTTTGTAGATATCGCACCTGGAAAATGAAGGAGCGATGGAGCTTATCAAAGAGGTAAAGGACAGGGTAATAGTACCATATGCACATACAACGGCAGATTATGACATCAAACAAAGCTTTTTGAAGAGGGAGATCATACGATAGCTCATCTTTATAATGCAACCGCCTTTTACACATAAGAGCTCCCGGAGTTATCAGTGCGCTACAGGACACACAGTATGTGAGAGCTTATTGTGACGGCATACATATTCATCCGGCAGGTCAGAGCTATTCAAAAATGTTCGGCAATGAGAGATTATACTTTATCAGTGACCAGATGAGAGCCTGGTCTGAAAGACGGAGAGTACACCTGGGAGGTCAGAAGGTATATGTTACAGGCAGAAAGGCTGTACTGGAAGACTTGGCACTATTGCAGGTTCAGTTACAAAATCTTTTGAGGTGTATGAAGAGAGCTGCACAGGATATGCATGTCAGGCTTTAGAAGATGCCATAGCGGCAGCTACAGATTAATCCTGCAAAACAGATAGGAATATTTGGACAAGGTTGGAGTAGTGAGGACGGAAAATATGTGGACCTTGTGTTGATGGACAAGTCTCTCAAACTATAAAGGCGGTATATGATACATGGCAAAGAGAAATATATAGCAAATTATAATTGTGAGGTAGAAGTAAAATTCTACCTCTTTGTATTTATTGACAGATTATATAAATTTATATATATTATTCTGATATTTTTAATAATGTAAAATCCAAATAATATATTTGGGTTCAATAGATTAGATAGCATAATATTAATCATAATAAAAAAGTTGTACATTTGTCTAAATTGTGCTAAAATTTAGTTGTGAGCTTTTATTGAAAATACACTGTTTAAGGGAGGTTTTTCTTGAATGAGATACAATTATTGATAGACTAGAAAGATTAACAAGTTATTACACAATAATAATTCACAAAAAGTAGTATTTAATGATATTTGTGGCGTTTTATCAGAAATACTCGAGGCAAACAGTCTTGTTATTAGTAAAAAGGGTAAGGTATTAGGAGTTGGAACACATAATGGTACATCTGAAATCACGGAGTTGATTGCCGACAAAGTCGGAGGATTTATAGATGAGATGCTAAAGATGAAGGCTACTGCAATATTGTCCACTAAAAGAAAATGTTAATCTTGCAACACTTGGATGACGAGGACTGTAAACAGATTTTCAGGCCATTAGAAGCCCGATTGATATTGCAGGTTCAGACTGGGTAGCGGTATTTATTTACAAAGAGACTTGATATAGATGACATAATATTAAGCGAATATGGTACAACAGTGGTAGGACTTGAAATGATGAGAAGTGTAAATGAGGAGAATGCGGAGGAAAACAGAAAGATTTCTAGTGTGAAATCCGCCATATCAACATTAAGCTTTTCAGAACTGGAAGCTATAATACATATCTTTGAAGAGCTTAACGGCAATGAAGGTGATGTTGTAGCAAGTAAGATAGCTGACAGGAGTAGGAATCACGGTCGGTGATAGTAAATGCACCAAGAAATTTGAAAAGTGCAGGAGTAATAGAGCAGGTCATCGAATGAAGGGTATCCACATCAAGGTAATAAATGATGTGGTATTTGCAGAGCTGCAAAGAAGTGAGAACAGAGTATCAAACTAAAGTAAGCATACTAAATGGACCAGCAGTTGTCACGGTCTTTTTAGATAAAACAGTACAATAGATATATATTGTATATTGCTGATATAATAGAGTATATGTAAGAGGTAAGTACATATGAAAATATGATGAACTTGATGAATTTTTGAAAAGTGAACCAATCTATCTTTTTGAAAAAGAGGTAGTGTTGCAGTTATTCATATGAAAAGATGATTTTAAAATATATGCTTCTTTATCTATAGTTATAGAAGATTGTACAGGTATTGTAATTTCATATAAAAAGAAAGTACAGTTTACAGCGGTGAGATAAGAAATATAGAAGAAGTTAAAGTTTGATACAGATATACTCAAAGTGGTGACAGACTAAAAATTGGATATTTTTAAAAAGTGGCCAAATATCGAATTGATTTTTGATGAAAGGTTAGAATAGAAATTACGTATAATATATTTAAAAAGGAGTATAAAATGCTTAAGATGAGGTGAAAAGTACTGTTTTGAAGAGGATGTAGCAGATATTGAAAGAATTTCAAATAATGAAGAACTTGGAAGATATGAGTTTATTGCAAAAAAATACTTTAGGTGATGAAGTCAGATGCAGCATCTATCTTGCAAAATGAATGGAATATAGCTCAGATTTGTATTTTTAGGATATGTTTCGGAAGATATAAAAAGCGGATTTAGAATAGGAGTGAAAGAAAAATATGGATTGGGGTAATATGCGAACCGGGCTTGAGGCGTTATATTTTTCTTGACAATGCCTTGACTGACCCGTCTGAGGAATATCTTCGAATAATCGATAAAGAAGAAAAATGAAACTTATTTAAAGTATATTGTTGATAACGGCTCAGGCGATACTCTATATGTTATTTTTACAGAAGATATTGTCTTAATAAAGGGATTTTCACATGAAAGCAGTTTGAGTCAGTTTGCTAAGAAAGAATTTGACAGAAGTGTTATACAAAAGATATATGAAGGTGTTGATGAAAAATATATTTCGCTCTTTGATGACCGGGAAATAGATGAAACAACATTTTTCATTTGGTATGACAGGAAAATTCATCAAAATAAATTGTCTGATGATGACGGAAGTAAATGGATGATGGGATATATATGTGAAACATATGATGATTTCAAGGAGTTTGTAACAGACTATTATGAAATAGATTTTGATGAAAATTTGCTTGAAAAGTTATATACTGACGGTAAGCTTGATGAGAATGAATTATCACAGCTTATAGGAGGTGAATCTTAATGGAACTCATAGATTATATGAGAAAAAGAAACCAAATGACTGAGAACGAATGGGAAAACTCTTTTGATAAAAAAGAACAGGAAATTCTTGTACTTAGGCATGAAGGTGATGTTACAAGTAAGAGAAACGGATTTTGGGAAGTGGCAATTTGTTGCTTGGCTTTTATAAGTTTAGAAACCGGAGAGCTACATAAAGAAGAATGTAGATTTGTATTTGCAGCAAGTGAAAAAGAGTATGAAAATCATTTGATACCGGAATTTGATGAAGAAACCGTTTATCATTTAAAAGTACGGAAGAAACTACCTGAAGAACTGCCGGAGATTATGATAAGAAGTCTTGATTTTCGTTTAGTGGATGTAATAGAAAAAAATGCACAAAGTCCGGAGCTTGAAGAAATTCTTGCAGAGTACAAAAAGCCTATAATCATAGAGGATGATATATTGGGTGAGCTTTTGTATGATAAAACTATAAACAGCTTTGAAGGGCATATTCCTTGGCTTGATAAAAATATTGATATTTCTTTGGATGTTGATAAAGACAACAAATCGGGAATCACAAAGGCAAGAAAAGCTATGAAAGAATTGTACTTAAGTGCTGAAAAATGGGATGCGAATATGAGAAAATTTGCAGCAGAAAATCTTATAGATCTTGCAAGAGATTGGTGTGAATCCGAGGAAGAAGCCTTAAAAATCACGGAAGAAAGTTTTGCAAAGAGAATTACTATAGAGTCGATTTCTATGACATCCGGCGGTTTATTTAGTGCATATTTTAGAGATGATGATATTTTTGCAGGACATTGTATTATTGTGAACGGAAGCTTGAAAAAGGGTATTCAGTATGCAAGAATGGGCGGTTGAGAGGATAGTTTAACATATATGATAAGAGAAATAAATATATCCGATGCAGAAGCTATACAAAAATATGCAAAACAGCTTTTGGGCTATGATGTTGATATAAGTACGGTTGAGAATCAGATAAAGAAATTGTCATGCGATAATAAAAATCATATCTTGGCAGTATATGAAGATGAGAATACAAAGAAGGTTATCGGATTTGTTCATGCACAGGTGTATGAAAGTGTGTATAGTGATACCGGACTTAATATATTGGGTTTTAGCCGTGGATCCTGATTTCCGTGGCAATGGAGTCGGTAAAAAAATTAATTGGTTATATTGAAAAATATGCTATGGATAACGGTATTTCATTTATCAGACTGAATTCGGCAAATCATCGTGTAGAAGCACATAAATTTTATGAGAATATAGGATACAAAATGTGATAAGTTGCAAAAAGATTTATAAAAATATTTTTAATATTTAAGGAGAAAATAAAATGGGACTTAGAGCAAACTATCAATATTTAGGTGATAAAGAGTTGGAAGCACTTGAAAGATTTGACAATGAGGAAGATATCTTTTGAAACGGTGGAAGATTGGAATGAGGAGGCGGAGATACTTCTGATATAGATAAGAACTGGGATCTTCTTCACTATATGCTGACGGGGAGTAAGTGCATCAGATCCCTATATGGGAAGATCCTCTCAGTGAGGCTGTGGTGGTGTGACTTCGATAGAAAAAAATAGAAGACTTTATAGCCTATACAAAAAGGACAGGGTTAAGGATATATTAAAAAGCACTTTGAAGATTTTGATATGGAAAGTGCTTTGGAAAGCTTTTGCTTTTGGAAGAAGGTAAAGAGGCGGAGTTATATCCTAATATTTGGGACTATGAAGAGGAAGAAGATGAAATAAAAAGAAGACCTTCTTGATTGTTTTGAAAGAATGAAAGAATTTTTATAAGGAAATTTTGGAAGCGGATGGAAATGTCTTGGTTACAATCTATTAATGATTTTAAATATTTATTGTTTCTTCTTGTACCTGTGGGAATATATCAGATGGTTGTCAGCATTAAAAAGTTGACCGCATTTGCCAAGGCTAAGATGATATATGAAATGCCGGTCAGCGCTATAGACGGAAGCTTTAGACTTGAGGATGGCGGTAAATATGATATATGGCTTTCAGGGAAAAAGTACGCAGTATCTCCTATATATAATTTAGATATTAAACTTAAAAAAATAATGCTACAGGAAAGTCTGTAATATTATACCCTGATTTTTTAGGACTACGGCAAGCAGTTTTAAGGATGTAAGAGTTAAGCTGTATACATTTGGTGCGGAGAGAGGAAGTTATAATATATCATTAACGGACAGTGTAGAAGAAAGAGAAAATATTATAAATAACAGGGTTATTGATTATAAGAAGTTCTCTATACAGATTCGTGAAAATGTTCAGGGGCTAACAATATTCCTAGGTGTTTTGGGTATTATACTGGGATTTATGGCTATTGATGTGGGATTGGTATTCCCTCTTTTATATAAATTTTAAGGAGAAGATTATGCAAATAAAAGTATATATGGGCAGGAGCAGTATGTGCATGGGAGATGATGTAAACGCACCTAATCCCGATACATTTATTTTGCCTGATACCTTGGCAGAGTTTGTAAATATTGTGTATGATAAGTTGCCTTTTGGAAGGTGGGATTGCTATTTGGGAAAATATATAAAGACCGATTCACCTGATTCAGGGCTTGAGGACGGAATAATGGTTTTTGGAATCAATCCGAAGTACGAGGCACCGATAGTTGCGAGGTGTTATGATGAAAATGGAAAGGTTATAATAAAGCATGATGATAACTGGCATGAAGAGATTGTAAACTACCCATATTTATATTTTTATAAGAGGGACTGACATGGAGGCAGGTAAGACTTATATTGTCAGAAAAGAATATTTTTAAACTTAGTGTCGGTCAGATATTGACTCTAAAAAGATGCGGTTATCAGGCTTACTACGGTGAGCATAATTATACTTTTACGGATAATGAGAATAAAAGTATATGTATTGTCTTAAGAGATGATGTAGATGAGGATATGAAGATATATCACCATTTGGATGAATATTTTGAAAAGTCAGACAGTGTATAGTTTATGATTTGGAGGAAATATGTCAACTTGGAGCGGTATTAGAAAAAAATTGGAGAGCGAATATCTGGCGGAAAGTTTAAAGGGAGATATCAGCTACTTTGCGACATCCTATAGCAGGTCTCCGGATCATGAAGGTAGGGCAGCTATAAGATATAAGGGCAAAGAGATTATAAAGGGCTGTTATTATTATAATTGGACAAAAGCGGCATCTTTTCCAAAAGATGAAAAGTATGAAAGACGCATGAGCCAAGAATTTGCCTATATTGACGATACCGCCATAAAGCTTGGCGTATTCGATCAGAGGTGCTTTTATAGGGCATTTGACGAGTTTGATAACCAAAGCATTGAAAAGAGTCTATGCAGTGAAAACCTGCTGGTAAGGATATTTGCTGTTTTGGACAGAAGAGTCGGTAAAAGAAAACTTATATCCATGAAAGAAACTATAGAAAATGAACCCGATACATTTAAAGAGTTTTTTGCCATTCGAATGAATGCAGAGGGTATAGTATAGGCTTTGAAAGGAAATATATGGATTTTATAATAGCCGAAGAGGGTGTGCCTGTAAGTGTAGGTGCATATGGAGCAGAAATCGCATATTATGGAAGTGAGATTGTATTAAAATATGAGACTGAGCCGCCGATGGGAGATTTTATTTTTTCAGCAAAGCTTCCACTGTTAGATAGAGAACTACCGTTTTGGATGTATGGAAGAAATCTTGTATTCTTAGACGCATATTATGTGATTGTAGAGAGTGTTAAAAAGAAAACCTGGGATCCTATAACTACTGTAGTCGTTGATATTCACAGAGGAAAATATGCAAGTCTTAATCATTGGTATAGTGATATATCGGTGGAAGATGAAGTCGTGCTTAAAAACAGGTATGAAAAGAGCACACTGATATTAAAGGATGTAGACGGATTGAATGGATACAATTATAGTTATAAGGGGCGATTATCGCCCTTATTTTAAAAATCTCTTGTAATATTTTTTTCAGCCATTTATAGCTCTTTATAATGTTTATAAACAAAAGGAATTTTTTACAAACTCATCGGTACATATAAGAAAGTATACCCACATCGGCGGAAGCTTAAGAACAAAAGCTGATATAAAGCCGAGCGGACGGCATATCCCCACATATCAATCACATCACAGATAAAGCCCCATTTTGAATCTCCTCCCGAGCGGAAAATTCCGCATATAAAGGCAGTGTTTAGAGCCTGTCCCCAAATGTAGTACATACTTATATAAAGCATTATACTCAGGTAATCTCTTGCTGTCGGAGTCAGTGTTGCCATATTGAAAAATACAGGTCTTAAAACAAATATAACAATACTTTCCAAGTAAAAGTCGACAGTGCGGTTATTTTTAAGAAATGAGAAGAATCTGCTTTTACAGTGTCACTGTTTCCTGAGCCTATAGATTTGCCAAGTATTATTGCACCTGCATTTGCAATACCGAAACATACAACAGTTCCGAAGTTTCTGGCAACTACGACAACAGCGTTTGCTGCGACTATATCACCTCCGAGATGCCCCATTATTACAGAATACATTGAAAACGCAATTCCCCAAACTATTTCATTGCCGAAGGCAGGCATGGAGTATTTTAAAAAGTCTAAAAACAGAACTTTATTTGTATTAAAGACTGTCTTTATACGGAAGTGTATAGACTTAGGTATGAAGTTGTCAATGATGCATATGGTAAGTTCTATAGCTCTTGCAATAACGGTTGCAAGTGCCACTCCTATGATACCGAGTTTCGGAAGACCGAAAAATCCGAATATAAAAGTTGCATTCAAAATAATATTGAGTAAAAATGCCACCGTATATGCGGCGGTAGAGAAGTTTACCCTTTCAACACTTCTCATAGTACAAAGGTAAACCTGTGAAAAGCTCATCAGCAGGTATGAAAAGCTTACAACTCTTAAGTACGGTATACCTGAGACTATCAGGTTGGTATCGTTTGTGAAAATATGCATCAAAAATCCGGGGAAAAAGAATGCAAGTATAAAGAACACACTTGATATGGTAACTGAAAGCTGCATTGCAATACCCATTATATTCTCAATAGTCTTTGTATCGTTTTTTGCCCCAATACTGTGCCGCTAGCATAATGACACCGGATGCAAATACCGGCATATACAAGATTTAAAATAAACATTATTTGATTGGCAAGTGAACCTGCCGCAAGTGCATCTTGTCCTACAAAGCCAAGCATTATAACATCCGCCGAACCTACAGCGGTTGTAACAATATTTTGTATGACTATAGGTATGGCAAGTCTTACTATATCTTTATTAAAAGAAGAGTTGTTTTGCATATCTATCCTCCGTCTCAAATTATCCGAAAAATTAAGCATTTCGAGTGATTGTTCCATTATATGTGGAACATGAAAAACAAATGTCAAATAAAAAATTCTCTTGACAAATACATACCGTTCATGTAGAATACATACTTGCAATGTGTGTGTAGCTCAGCTGGATAGAGCACTTGGCTACGGACCAAGGTGTCGGGAGTTCGAATCTTCTCACGCACGTTATTAGAACCTCAGCAACCTTGCTGAGGTTTTTGTTTTATAAAAAGTAAGTAAAAGGAAAATATGGGAATAGTAAAGGCAACAAAGCTTATATTTGATTATATAACAAGAGATGAAGCGGACAATGTAGAGGATGTAAAAAGAGCTATCAATAATTTAAATATTGATATTACACAAGGTGATTTTGTGGCGATTTTGGGACATAACGGCTCGGGAAAATCTACATTTGCAAAACATTTAAACGGTATATTATTACCTACAGAAGGTACCGTATTTATCTCTGATTTGGATACGGCAAATGATGAAACACTTCTTGATTTGAGAAAGATGGTAGGAATGGTATTCCAAAATCCGGATAATCAGATCATAGGAAATGTAGTGGAAGAAGATGTGGCATTCGGGCCTGAAAATATAGGTATTCCGACAGATGATATGTGGAAGAGGGTAGATGCCGCTCTGGAAGCGGTAGGAATGACCGCTTACAGATATAAATCTCGAACAACTCTCAGGCGGACAAAAAGCAGAGAGTGGCTATAGCGGGTATTATGGCAATGAAGCCGAAATGTATAGTACTTGACGAACCTACTGCAATGCTTGATCCTAACGGTAGAAAAGAAGTTATAAAGACGGTGCTTGAGCTTAATAAAAAGGAAAATATTACTGTAATACTTATCACACATTATATGGAAGAGGTTATAGAAGCCGACAGAGTTATAGTAATGGATGAGGGCAAGATAGTAATGGACGGCACACCGAAAGAAGTCTTTTCTCACGTCGATGAACTTAAAAAGCTTAGGCTTGATGTACCGAGTACAACCGAACTGGCATATGAATTGAAGAGGGCAGGACTTAAAAATTGCCTGACGGTATACTTACATTGGATGAGCTGGTAGATAACCTTTTACCGATACTAAAATAAACACATTTGGAGAAGAAAATGCAAGAAAATGTGCAAGATATTCAAATAGAAGCAAAGAAATTAAACTTTATATATGGAGAAGGAACTGCTTTTGAACAGTATGCCATAAAGGATGTATCATTCAAGATAAGAAAGGGAGAGTTCGTAGGTATTATAGGACATACGGGTTCAGGTAAATCTACATTGATACAGCACCTGAACGGACTTATAAAGGCTACCTCAGGCGAACTTTACTTTAACGGTGAAAATATATATGCTCCGAAATATGACCTAAGACTTTTAAGACAGAAGGTAGGACTTGTATTTCAGTATCCTGAGCATCAGCTCTTTGAGGTGGATGTGCTTTCAGATGTGGAATTCGGACCGAGAAATCAAAAGCTTCCGGAAGATGAGGTGGAAGCAAGAGCAAAGGAAAGCCTTGCTTTGGTTGGTCTTGATGAAAGTTATTATAAAAAGTCACCTTTTGAGCTTTCCGGAGGACAAAAAAGAAGAGTAGCCATAGCCGGAGTTTTAGCAATGAATCCTGAGGTACTTATCTTGGATGAGCCTACAGCAGGACTTGATCCTAAGGGAAGAGATGAGCTTTTTGATGAAATCATTGAGCTTAAGAAAAAGAGATATGACCGTTATACTTGTGTCACACAGTATGGAGGATGTAGCAAAATATGTCGACAGGTTGCTTGTTATGAATAAGGGTGAACTTGTCTTAGACGGTACGCCGAAGGAAGTTTTCAAACAGTATAAATTCCTTGAAAGTATAGGACTCAGCGCTCCCGGAATAACATATATAGTGGAGAGACTGAAAAAAGAAGGTGTAGACTTGGGAGACGATATTACCACAATAGAAGAAGCCAGGGATAAAATATTAGAATATATTAAGAGAAAGGATAAAAATGCTTAGAGATATTACATTGGGACAGTACTATCCTGTAGATTCTTTTTGTACACAGACTTGACCCGAGAACAAAAACTTTTTCGGAACTATGGTTTTTATTATTTCTCTTTTCTTAGCAGACTCATGGCTAGTTATGGACTTGCAACACTGTTTTTGATAATTGCGATAGGACTGTCAAAAGGTTCCTGTGAAAGTTTATGCTAAAAGGGACTTAGAGCGGTACTTGTTTTGCTTATAATAAGTGTAAGTTTTAATCTGTTTTTGACAGACGGTGAAGTGGTATTTAAACTTTGGATATTTAAGATAACAAGAGAGGGTATCAGAATATCGCTGTTTATGGGAATGAGACTGATTTTTTTCTTATAGTAGGTTCTTCTGTAATGACACTTACCACAACACCGAATGCACTTACAGACGGTCTTGAAAAGAGCCTTGGATTTTTGAAGGTTATAAAGATACCTGTGCATGAGATATCAATGATGATGTCAATTGCACTTAGATTTATTCCCATATTGATAGAGGAAACGGACAAAATAATGAAGGCTCAGATGGCAAGAGGTGCCGATTTTGAGTCGGGAAATATAATACAAAAAGCAAAGGCAATGGTTCCGCTTTTGGTACCGCTTTTTATTTCTGCAATGAGAAGAGCTACAGATCTTGCTATGGCGATGGAAGCCAGATGTTATCACGGAGGTGAGGGCAGAACCAAGCTCAAACCTTTAAAATATAAGAAGATTGATATAATTGCATATTTATATTATTTGATATATATGCTATATGTATTGCTTTGGTTTTTTGTTTTTAGGAAGTAGGGTAATGAGAAGAATAAGACTTATAGTATCCCTATGACGGTACAAATTATTGCGGCTGGCAAAAGCAGCCCAACGGAATAACTATAGAAGAAGTATTAAATAATGCCATTTCAAAACTTACAGGTGAGGAGATAGAGGTTATAGGAGCTTCAAGAACAGACTCGGGAGTACATGCCTATGGAAATGTGGCTGTATTTGATACCAATGCAAGAATGGCGGCAGATAAGTTTGCATTTGCCATAAATCAAAGACTTCCGGATGATATCAGAATACAATATTCCGACGAGGTGGAAGCAGGTTGGCATCCGAGAAAGAATGACTGTATAAAGACCTATACCTATAGAATTTTGAATCGAAAGATTGATATACCTACAGAAAGACTTTATGCACATTTTTGCTATTTCAATCTGGATGTTGAAAAGATGAGAGAGGCAAGCGGGTACTTTATCGGAACACATAAACTTTTACAAGCTTTTGCTCACAGAAATCTCAGGCCTCATCACCTGTAAGAACCATCTTTTCTCTGGAAATATTTACAGGATGAAGATATGATTACAATTGTGGTAAGAGGTGACGGTTTTCTCTACAATATGATTCGTATTATAGCAGGCACTCTTATAAAAGGTTGGTATGGGCGTTTATCCGCCAAGTTATATAACAGAGATAATGAAAGCAAGAGATAGAAAAATTTGCAGGGCAGACAATGCCTGCAAAAGGGACTGACTTTAGTTGAAATTGAATATATTTAAGCAGGATGCGAGATGATCGCATCCTTTTTTATAATAAAAGATATTGTTTGCTTTTTTAGTGTAAAATAATTCATAATAATAGGAATTATTATTAGTTAAAAATGCCGAAATTACAAAAATACTATTGTGTATACAATAATTTTTATATTAAATATAATAACAACAGGTTAGGAAAACCTATCATTTACCTTTTCGAGTAAAGATATTTCCTATACTGATTTAGAACAAAAAAATATTTTATTTATATAAGGAGGCAATTATGTCATTAATTAACAAGGAAGTCGGAGAGTTTAGCGTACAGGGATTTCATAAGGGAGATTTCGTTGAAGTATCTAAGAAGGATATCTTAGGAAAGTGGAGTGTATTCTTCTTCTATCCCTGCAGATTTCACATTTGTATGTCCCTACAGAGTTAGAGGATTTACAGAAGAACTACAAGGAGTTTGCTGAGGCAGGATGTGAGATTTATTCAGTTTCAACAGATACACATTTCACACATAAGGCTTGGCATGATCATTCAGAGCGTATCTCAAAGATTGAGTATCCGATGCTTGCAGATCCTACACATGTACTTTCAAGAGATTTTGAAGTATATATCGAGGAGAACGGTTTGGCAGAGAGAGGTTCTTTCATCATCAATCCTGACGGAAAGATCGTTTCTTATGAAGTAAATGCAGGTGGAGTAGGAAGAAATGCAGAAGAGCTTTTTAAGAAAAGCTTCGTGCTTGCCAGTTCGTTCATGAGCATGGCGATCAGGTTTGCCCTGCTAAGTGGCAGCCGGGTGCTGAGACATTAAAGCCAAGTCTTGATCTTGTAGGTCAGTTATAATATTAGGGGACATTATGAGTAAAAACATGTATGATGCAGTCATTGTGGGCGGAGGTCCTGCAGGTCTGACAGCGGCTATTTACTTAGCCAGAGCATATTATCGTGTACTTGTTATAGAAAAAAAGAAAATTTGGTGGTCAGATCAGCTCTGACCGCTGAAGTTGTAAATTATCCGGGAATAGAGCATATCTCAGGAGCAAAGTTAGGCGAGCAGATGAGAAAGCAGGCGGAAAACTTTGGTGCCGAATTCTTACTTGCTACAGTTGACTCCATTGATATGGACGGCGATATCAAAAAGGTACATACATCAAAGGGAGATATTGAGTGTTTCGGAGTAATACTTGCAACAGGTGCATCGCCGAGAATGATAGGATTTCAGGTGAGGCTGAATTCAAAAGGACATGGAGTTGCATACTGTGCGACATGTGATGGAGAATTCTTTAAAGGAAAAAGAGGTTTTTTTGTTGGTGGTGGATTTGCCGCAGCGGAAGAAAGTGTATTTTTGACCAAAGTATGCAAAAGCATGTAACCATTCTTATCAGAGAGCCTGACTTTTACCTGTGCAAAAACAACAGCGCAGCATGCCTATGATAACGAGAACATAACCGTACTTACACATACTGAAGTGGTTAAAGTAGAGGGTGGAGACGTTCTTGAGAGAATTGTTTATAAGAACAATGAAACAGGTAAAGAAGAAGTATTTGAAGATAAGGAAGGTTTCGGTGTATTCGTATTTGCAGGATATGAGCCAGCAACCTCTTTGGTAAAGGACTTCGAATACTTGATGAAAGAGGATATGTAATTACAGATGCCTCAAAGAAAACTGCAATTGACGGATTGTATGCGGCAGGAGATGTTTGTATAAAGCCGCTCAGACAGGTTGTAACAACTGTCGGAGATGCAGGTATTGCGGCAACGGAACTTGAAAAGTATATCTCTGTAATGCATAAAAAGACAGGTATCAAGCCTGTAGTTCCTATAAGGCAATCAGGTGCAGGAAAGGAAGTTTACCTAAGGAAGAAGTCAAGGAAGAAGGATTATTCTCATCTGATATGCTGGCACAGTTAAATACTGTATTCGGTAAGATGGAAAATGATATTTTACTTAAGGTATATGTGAAGGATGATGATGTATCAAAAGAATTGCTTTCATATATGACAGAACTTGGTAAACTTACAGACAAGATTTCTGTTGAAGAGGTGCATGATGAAGTGAAAGCCCCTGTTGTAGAAATACATAGAGGCGGAGAATACAGCGGTCTGGCATTCCACGGTGTTCCGGGAGGACATGAATTTACTTCATTTATTCTTGGTATATACAATGTATCAGGTCCTGGACAGGGATTAAGTGATGATATAAGAGAAAAGATTCTTGCAATCAAGGATAAAGTATCGTTTAAAATCTTAGTATCACTCAGCTGTACAATGTGTCCGGATCTTGTTGTAGCGGTACAAAGAATTGCTTCTTAAATGCGAAATATTGATGCGCAAGTTTATGATATAAATCATTTCGGAGATCTCAGAGAAAAGTATCATGTAATGAGTGTGCCGTGTTTGGTAATGAATGAAGACAAGGTATTCTTCGGTAAGAAGAGCATAGAAGAAGTCCTTGAGTATATAAACAATTAAATATTGAATTCGGTAGGCTGAACAGTGTTATAAAAAGTGAAGTTTTGTAACGGTTCAGCCTTGCTTTTATATGAAAAATGATAAAATATTGAATGTCTGACAAAGTAAATTGTAATATATTTTAAGGTCGGAGTCGTGGCTTATAAATATCGTTTATAAGTTTTTTAGGTCAAAATGAGGAGAAGAATAATGAAACTCAATCAAAGAAGTATTTTAGAAAATGCAGCAGCTTGGGAAAAACTCGGATACTCTCTACCAAAGTATGACAGAGAGCAGGTGAAAAAGAATACACTTGCAAATCCGAACTGGATACATTTCGGTGCAGGAAACATTTTCAGAGCATTTCAGGCAAATGTTTTAAACAATCTTTTGAATGAAAAGAAAACCGATATAGGTCTTCTCGTTGCTGAAGGATTCGACTACGAAATAATAGATAAGGCATTCAAGTCATTTGACGATCTGACAATATATATGAAACTTTGCTGTAACGGAACGGTTGAGAAGAATATTGTAGGCTCTGTAGTAGAGTCTTTGAGAGTGGATCCTGAAAATTCAGACTACGAAACTTTAAAGGAGTTATTTAGAAAGTCTTCACTTCAAATGGTAAGTTTTACAATAACCGAAAAAGGTTATGCAGTAGTTGACGGAAACGGAAACACTCCTGCAGGCATAGAGGCGGACTTTAAGGTGGGTCCTGATAAAGCCACAAGTTACATGGGTAAGGTATGTGCCATGCTTTATGAGAGATTTAAGGCGGGTGCTCTTCCTTTAGCCATGGTGAGCATGGATAATTGTTCACATAACGGTGACAAACTTAAGGCTGCTGTGGTAGCATTTGCAAAGAACTGGTGTGATAACAATGTCTGTGATAAAGGCTTTTTAGCATATGTGGAAGATGAAAAAAAGGTAAGTTTCCCTTGGTCTATGATTGATAAAATAACACCGAGACCTGCAGAGTCCGTAATGGATATGCTTGTTAAAGACGGTATAGAGGATGTAGACTTTGTAAAACAAGTAAGAACACATTCGTGGCACCTTTTGTAAATGCGGAAGAGGCGGAGTACCTTGTAATAGAGGACAGCTTCCCAAACGGCAGACCGAAGCTTGAAGAAGGCGGAGTAATGTTTACAAAGCGTGAAGTTGTAGATATGGTGGAGAGAATGAAGGTATGTACCTGTCTTAATCCTCTTCATACTGCACTTGCAATATACGGTTGTCTCTTGGGATATGAAAAAATCAGCGATGAGATGAAAGACAGTGAGCTTACAAAACTTATAAAAACTATAGGGTATAAAGAGGGGCTTCCGGTAGTTACAGATCCGGGAATCATCAATCCTAAAGATTTCATAGATACTGTAGTAGAGGTAAGACTTCCAAATCCGTTTATGCCTGATACACCGCAAAGAATTGCCTGTGATACATCACAAAAGCTTGCAATAAGATTCGGTGAGACAATAAAGGCATATGAAAAAAGCGACAGTTTAAATGTTTCGGATCTTAAGCTTATACCTCTTGTATTTGCAGGTTGGGCAAGATATCTGATGGGAATAGACGACAATTTAAATAAGTTTGAACTCAGTCCGGATCCTTTACTTGAAAAGGTGGTTCCGATGGTGGAAGATATAAAGATTGGAGACAGCGATGTACATTCAAAGCTTGAGAAGTTGTTTGGCGATGCTTCCATATTCGGAGTAAACTTATATGAAGCAGGACTTGGTGAGCTTGCAGAAAAATGCTTTGTGGAACTTATAGCAGGAAAGGAGCTGTAAGGAGCTACATTGAAGAAATATGTGGGATAATATCAGTAACCTTTAGTTACTTTTTATTGTATAGATATTATAGAAGGAGAAAACTATGCAAATGACTTAGCGATGGTACGGAGAAGGAAATGACTCCGTTACCTTTAAAAGCAAATCAAGCAGATCCCGGGTGTTGAAGGCATTGTTTGGGCGTTGCATAACAAGGCTGCAGGAGAAGTTTGGGAAGTGGCCGAAATCGAAGAGGTAAGAAAGCAACTGGAACCATATGGCTTTTAATATGGATGTGGTTGAATCTGTAAATGTTCATGATGACATAAAGATAGGTTTACCCTACAAGAGATGCACTTATAGAGAATTATAAAACAACTCTAAGAAATCTTGCAAAAATTTCGGTGTAAAGGTTGTATGTTACAACTTTATGCCTGTATTTGACTGGACCAGAACTGATTTGCATCATGAGTTGCCTGACGGATCAAATGCACTTTTCTATGAAAAGAAAGTTATCAGAGAAGATCCTATTGAGATGGCAAGATATATCATAGAAGGATCAAAGGGATACACAATGCCGGGTTGGGAACCTGAAAGACTTGAGCATCTGAAAGGAACTTTTTGAGGCATATAGCCTGTTACCAAAGAAAAGCTTTGGGAAAACTTAAAGTATTTTCCTTGAAGCGATAATGCCTACTTGTGAGGAATGTAATATCAAGATGGCTATTCACCAGGATGATCCGCCATGGGATATTTTCGGACTTCCAAGACTTTTGGTTGATGAAGCCGCAATTGACAAGTTTTTAAAGCTTGTAGATAATCCTTATTCAGGACTTACACTTTGTTCAGGTTCACTTGGTGCAAATGAGAAAAACAGAGTTGCAGACATAGTCAGAAAGCACTGTGACAGAATCTACTTTTGCACATATAAGAAAATGTAAAAGCACTATGAGGAGGAGATTTCAGAGGTTTCACATAGAGATTGTGACGGAGATGATGGAATCCTTGATATTATAAAGGCTTATCACGACTGGGTATACAGGATATATTCGTCCCTGACCATGGAAGACATATCTGGGATGAGAAGTGCAGACCAGGATACGGTCTGTATGATAGAGCGTTGGGTGTAATGTATATACTCGGTGTATGGGATGCACTTGGAAAAAGTTTGATAGAAAATAATAAATATATCTATATAATAATATTTTAGTTAGATGTATATCCTTCTCTTTTGTTTTTGAACAATTAAAACGAAAAGCTCAACAATATAGATTGTCTATGTAATGATTAAAACATATATTTTATAGATTACTGTTTTCTGATGTAAGATATTTTTGTAATCTTTTTAGAAAGATAAATTAGATTGAATTATACCTGTAACGGTGGTATCATCCTAGTGTTTTCATAAATGAAGTTTTAATCATAAATGGAGGGATATATGAGACGATTATTAACAACAATAACATTGGGAGTTGGATTGACAATGGGAGCTGCATTTGCAGCTAATGCAACTCCGTCTGCAATAGTAATACCCGGTGCCCATACTACAACTGTTACAACGACAACCGCATCAACACAGCCTTTAGCATCACCGTCTGTACCTAATGCTACAGGCTCCACTCCCTCGCAGACGTGGCGGCGGCGGTTTCATCAGGAGGCGAGTTCAGGTTCAGGATCAGGTTACAGATCGCCAAGCGAATGCCGCTCAGAGTTCTACAGCCGGTACATGGCAGAAGGATGCAAAGGGCTGGTGGTTAAGCTATGGTGCAGGTAATTATGCAAAGAACACTTGGGTATTTAAAGATGATAAGTGGTATTACTTTGATGTTGAGGGATATATGCTTACATCATGGAGACATATTACAACAACTGGTACTATATGCATGACTGACGGTCATGGATGAATACCGGATGGCTTAGAACAGAGAATACACATAAGTGGTATTACTTTGATAATTCAGGTGCTATATGGTACAATGCAACAACTCCGACGGTTACTATGTAAATAATGACGGAGAATATGTAGCCAACTAATTTTAAACTTTGAGCAGACAGGTATGGACTGTCTGCTTTTTCTAGGATAACCTTATTATACTTGGTGGAAAGATAAATATTGACTCTGTGGGTAAGGGCAATAAAGGGAAAAAGACTCTGTAAGTATAGAAAAATGCCGATATCACTATAAATGCTGAAGATACCGGTATAACTACAGACGGTGCTACTGAAGTAACTATAGCTAGCAGGCGGAAATACTGTCGGTGAGAGAACATCAGAGGTCCCGAGCTTTTGACAAACGGCACGACCGGGAGGAAATTTTTAAAGGCGGTCAGCCGCCGCAAAAAGCCTACAGATTCAAGCGGAAATGAGCTAAAGATGCCAGCGCTCAAGTAAAGAGTCATCCGAATAAAATGAAAACTGAAATATATATTTAACAAATGCATATAAAATGATAAACTTAGATAGAGGTTGGCTGCCCTCTATAGGTAGAGAGATTTATGGATATATACATAGCACCGATGGAGGGTGTGACAAATTATGTGTTCAGAAAGGTATATAAAGACATTTTAGCGGAGTGGACAAGTTCTTTACACCTTTCTATTACACCACATATGAAAAAGGGATTTTTCAAAATCCGAGCTGATGGAGCTTGATAAAGATTATAACAAAGGTCAGCATCTTATCCCACATGACTTACTAACAGTGTACAAGATTTTTAAGCTTTCCGGTGAAATAAAACAGATGGGATATAATGAGTTTAATATAAATATCGGATGTCCGTCAGCTACTGTGACATCAAAAGGCAGAGGTTCAGGATTTTTGCAGGATACAAAAAGCACTTGATAAATTCTTCTATGAAATATTTGAAAAACAGTAGATATCAAAATCTCTATAAAAGACAAGAATAGGATTTTGTGATTATTCCAGTGGGATGATTTAGTTAAAGTATATAGAAAAGTATAATTTTTGTGAAATCATCATTCATCCAAGACTTAAAGTGATTTCTACAAAAATAAAGTCTATATTCCGGCGTTTATAGAAGCTTGTAAAATTTTTAAAATCCAAGCTTGTATATAATGGCTGATATCATACTAATGGATGATTTTAAAATATTAAATGAGCAGTTGAAGAAAATAAGTTGATACTGTAATGATTGGCAGAGGGTTGGTAAGAAATCCTCTATTGCCGGAAGCTATAAAAACCGGTGCAAAGATAACAGATTTAAGAAAGACGGTAGACTTTTTGGATGATATAAAAGAAGAGTATTGTCGCTTGATTTTTGGAGAAAGGAATACCTTATTTAAACTGGAAGGAACTTTTGGGGTATGTTATCGGATGAAAAATACAGTAAGATTTTTAAAGAGAATAAGGAAAGCCGATACAATAAATAAATACAAAAGCATATAGAAGAACTGAGGATTAGTTAACTATAAGATATTGTTATAGTAAGAAATTAATTTACGCTAACTTGTTGCAAGATAATAATAAATGCTATATACTTTATAAAGTACCGTAAAATTTGATATATTTTTACCGATAATAGAATATTTAAGGAGGCAAATTATGAAGCAACCTTTTTGGTACTGCAGACATAGTCGGTATTGTTTGTTTTTCAGACTATTATTTTACATTATCTGCGTTATAGGAATGTTCAAATCATTTGAGAAGATGGGACTTGAAGGTTGGTTAAAGCAATAATTCCGTTTTATAATGCTATCTCTATGGAGAAAAGCGTGTGGACTGTCAATTACGGTCTTTTTGTATGGGTGGTGTATGCTGTCAATACTCTTGTGATTTCAAGGATAGCAACATACCGGCAGCTTTTATCAACCCGGACTGTTTGGAATAATCGGGTTTTATAGCAACTGTGATCTTTGTAGTCGGCATAGCCAGATTTTTGTTATTGGATATCCAAATCTTTTGGCTATGAGATACCTTTTGCAGTGCAGGTTTATTCTTTTTACCGGTTGTGTTCCATTTAATCGTTGGTTTCGGAGATGCAAAATATCGTGAAATGCTATTCTTAGAGTGGATCCTAGTACTAAAATATAAAAATGAGGAAGCGCGAGGCCTTCCTTTTTATCATCCATCCTCCATCCACTGTAATAATTGTCCTGTGATACTAGTTTGATGTAGCTATTTTATATACCAGGTTTGCAACTTCAGACGGTTGTCCTGCTCTGCCCATCAGGGATTTCTTCAAAAATTGTATCTAACTCGTCTTTTTCAAACACTTTATTCATATCGGTATCTATAAAAGCCCGGTGATATAGCATTTACCAAAATATTACTTGTGCCAGTTCCTTTGCCAATGCCTTTTGTAAAGAATTTAAGCCGCCCTCTGAGCGGAATAAGCCACCTCTGTAGATGCACCGCTGTTGCCCCCAGACAGATGATATATTTATTATATGACCGCTATGCGTTTTAACATACCGGGAATGATATATTTTGACATTAAAAATGCAGATGTGAGATTGATATCCAGTATATTGTGCCAATCAGTAATTGACATATCCTGAAGCAGTCCGATATATGCTATACCTGTATTATTTATAAGAATATCTATATGCCCAAGCTTTTTGTAGAATAAAATATAAAGTCCCTGGACAGTTTCTTCCTTTTGTGACATCACAAAGGCTTGTATAGCAATCTACTCCTTCATTTATGACAAATTGGCTTTGGTTTCTTCCAATGCCGTCAAAGTCGGATTTTGCACATCCTATAATATTATACTTGTTCTTGCAAATTAATTGCAACAGCTCTTCCAATCACCTTTTGAGCTCCGGTTATAAGCACTATTCATTACCTCTCCTCCTTATTTTAAAATCATTATAGTTTAAATATTGTAAAATAAAAAGCTGTGAGTTTGTACCTTAAAAACTGCTTTTTATACCTTTTTATGTGTATAATGAAAATAGGCTGATATATAATGATGGCAATCGTTAGAGAAATTATATAAAATAGAGTGATGCAGGAGTTACACATTGCAGAGTGACAGGAAGATGGTATAGGTTTTCAAAAGAGAATATAGGGACTTGGGTACAAAAGCTGTCGGTGTTGACAGCTTTTAGTCAAGGAAAGAATTATTGGGAATCTAAGTATAAACTGTCGTTCATACTCACTGCTGTTTATACCTTTTTATATATATATTTTAATGCTATAATCACAATTGTCAAAGCTTAAGGGATGTTTGAGGAATCAAACTTTCAATAATATCAATGTGAAAATGTTGGAGTGGTTGTTACAGTGATATAGTGAAGACAGAGTGATAGAGTGTTAAAGTGAATAGGAGTTGGTATATTTTAGAGGATGAAAGTTAGAGTAGATATCAAACTGCATTAGAGTGATATTAAACGCAAAATTAGAGCATTGTATAGAGTGATAATGTTGGAGTAAATATCAACGCATTAGAGTGGTTTTTAAATGCAAAAATTAGAGCATTGCATTAGGATAATAAATGTTGGAGTAGATATCACGCATTAGAGCGATATTAAACGCAAAATTAGAGCATTGTATAGAGTGATAAATATTTGGTGCAAATAAATAGCATGCGAAACGATGCGCTGCCAATTTATTTGTCTAAAAGCTCTTTCTCGTCTTCTGATATCAAGTTCATCTGTACAACAGATAGTGAAATATTATCCACTACATTGTTGATGGCATCTCCACTTTTTGAAAGAGTTCATGATAGCGCCAAAGTCTGAGTGCATACAATTGCCATTGCCGTCCAGACAATCTACAGGAGCAAGAGACCCTCTGTAGAGTCTTAATAACTTTCACCTACTGCATATTCTTCTGGACAGTACTGCTAGAAGGTATCCGGCCTTGGAGCACCACGAATACTACAAGTTTGGCCTGTAGATAAAATGGAAACTATCTGCTCGTAAATATTTTTCTTGAAATTTCCGCAGGATTTTGAAACTTGATTTATTTTTGGTGGGTGCTCGATGTATTTATGGCTTAGAGCTCCACCATCATCTTCAGTGCACATCTACCTCTAGTAGAAATTTTCATTTGACTCTCTCTTTTCTATAATAAACTGATCGTCCTTGATTTTATCAGCTTTCTCTCAATGCCTAGCATGTAACTTTGGGAATTGATGATTACTCACATCAAATATGGAAATAAACGTAAACATTTATAGATGATATAGTCTAAAATGTGATATAATGAAAAGCCTTTAAGAGAGTATATGATTATCTACAGAAAGGATAAAGATGGATAATCATTTTTAGATAATGCAGTAAGCTGTTTTAAAGGGTATGAATACTTTTCCTCTAGCAGACCGTATGCAGGGAGGAACTTATAATAGTTGGTGATACTACTTATAGTGCCAGCTGAAGGATGTGGGGTGTAAGTGGCAGTATGGCAGGTACCTTGACAATGCAAAATCAAAATGGCGGAGGCGGTAGGAGTGCTAAAATCTCACCTACTGCAATGCTTACTCATAATTCAGAGAGGCAGTACAAAGGTTGTAAATATAAAGAGTCAGGATGCTATAACAAGATTTAGCTTTGATATGATTCTGGACCTTGTAAATAAGATAACCAATAAGTCGGATGTAGATAAAGACGTACCAGCGAAACTATGTTAAATGATAAAGCAAAGTAAAATATACTGATTGACATTTGCGTACCGATTTGAATGTATGCTAAGTCCGTATGCCGCTCAATGTTGGTTTCAAGCTTTGATTTTAAGCACCAATGAAAATGGTAATGATAATAGGAGGTATCCTATGTACGCAATTATTGCCACAGGCGTGAGAGCAGTATATAGGTTCTGAAGGAGATATCATTAGAGTAGAGAAACTTGGAAGAAGAAGCAGACGGTGCTGTTACGTTGATCAGGTTCTTGCCTCAAAAGGATGGAGGGCTCAAATTGGAACACCCCACTGTATGAGGAGCGAGTGTCAGTGCATCTGTTCTTAGAGAGAAATGACTAAAAAGGGATGGCCAAGTACATACAGGCACAAACCTAGGTCACCACAAGAAGAACGGTCACAGACAGCAGTATACAGAAGTCAGATTGAAAAGATTAGCCGCATAATCTTTATGATTGATGTTATTGTACGGTTAAAGACGGCAACTATACCGGGTTTGAAAGTTTGCAGGTCATCACGGAATCTCTGAAGAAGAAGGAAAAGATATAGTATGTGCTGCATAGTGTCGGTACCTGTACAATAAACTTGTCAAATCTCGCTGGAACAATTTTGTGATGATAAGTTCTGCAGTTGATTGCAGTGTGACGCTTTGTTTTTATCTTGTATTGCAGTGACTAGGTGAAAATCGAGTATTACTGGATTCGATGTATTCTCGCCTTATGGACGATGTGTCGATACAGTGAATTTATCTGGCATCAATTTACAGGAGGTCAAGCAAATGTTTAAAATGAGACTAGCGCTTTCGCTCATAAAAAGGAGTCGGATCTACAAGAGACTGGCCGGGACTCCGAGGTCAAAAAGACTTGGTGCCAAGAGAGGATTGACAGTTCTGTTTTAGCTGGAAATATACTATAGACAGAGAGGTACAAAGATTCATCCGGGGACTTAATGTAGGTCGGCGGTGATGACACTTTGTCTGCTACAGTTGATGGTGTAGTCTGCTTGAAAGAAAGGGCAGACAAAAAGCAGGTTTCTGCTTACCCAAGAGCTATTGCTGAATAAGAGTTATGAGGCTTTAAGGGCTGCTAGACAAGAGTCTTATTTAGCACAGTAGGGTAATGAGGTATCGAGGTTTGCTGACAAAAAATCTTTTATAAAATCAGGAAAAGGCGGTGATGGACAGGATTTTAGAAGAGAGCTTTGTGGCGTACCTGGGTGGTCCTGACGGTGAGATTATGGAAAGGGTGAGATATCATCTTTGAAGTAGATGAAGGCTCTCAAACACTCTTACGACGTTTTAGAACGAAAAGAAAAATATGTGGCAGGAGACGGCGGAGACCCAGGCGGTGGAGATGTCATGGAGCGGATGCAAAAATCTTACGATTACAGGTACCTGAGGTTACTGCTAGGCAAAAGACTGGATCTGAAGTGCAGGTCATAGCGGATAGGCGTCCGGAGATAACAAAGAGAGGTGATCCTGAAAGGCGGTAAGGGGTGGATTTGGAAACAGGAACTGCTAAGCAGCCACTATGCAGGTGCTGAAATTTGCTGGGCCAGCGGCCCGCAAGGAAATGTTGTCCCTTTTAGAGCTTGAGATTAGTTGCCAGATGTGGGACTTGTAGGTTTTCCGAATGTAGAGCAGAATCTGCACTTCTTTCAAGTAGGTAATGCAAAGCCGAAAGATTGCAAACTACTGTTTCACTGCTTTGGATCCACATCTGGGAGTGGTAGATGTAAGGGTGCGAGGTTTTGTAATGCGTGATATTCCGGGACTTATTGAGGGTGCAAGCGAAGGCGTAGGTCTGGGTCATGATTTTCTTAGACATAGAAAGAAAAGGCTAAGGTAGCTTGCATGATAACAGTAGATGCGGCTTCGCAGAGGGCAGAGATCCTGTAGAAGATATAAAAACTATCATAACATGAACTGAAAAACTATGATGAGCTTACATGGCAGACCTCGGGTGATAGCACAAATAAGATAGATGCAATATATAGTGAAGAAAATGACAGTATCAAAAGAATAAAAGAAACTCCCTGATATTAAAAGTATTCGGATATCGGGTGTAAGCGGAAAGGTATACCTGAGCTTTTATGAGCCTGTAAACATTCTTTCCACTGTTGATAAAACTCCGACAGTTTTTGAAAAAGAATTTGAAATAGATTATTCAAGTGATAAGAATCTTCCCGTTTTACAGTGGAGATTGACGAATTGGAGTGTTTGTTGTGGAAGGCCCAAGAATTGAGAGATAGCTGGCTACACAAATCTTGATTCGGAGAGAGGTTTTGATTTCTTCAAAAATTCCTTAGACATCAGGAATACTGGAAAAGCTTGAGGAAGCCGGAATAGAAGATGGAAATACTGGTTTCGTATGGCATATGCATCGTTTGACTATTATAAATAATTGGGAGAAATGGAATAGTAAACAAAGAGCATATTTAAAGGGTTTGGCAAATGAAGATATTGACCCTATAATGCAAATAGGAAAGGCATGCTTGACTGATGAAAATATTTTGCTAAGGTGCAGAAGCTATGGAGCTGAGAGATCTGATAAGAGATATCTGGTGCTGAAAACCAAACTGTGCTGATGATCCTGAAAATACACCGTAAATCCTTATTGCTATCAACTGACGAGAAGTATGAAGTGGTTCTAGCTATCGGAAGAAAGATAGTCTTGTATAAGCAGGGCTGATAAGCCGAAAAACAGACAAATCTTCCGAAGTAGTATGTGAGTATGGTATAATGTAGGGATTCTCGGCGGCAGACTTTTGACCCTATACATTTCGGGCATTTGATACTGGGCATAGAAGCTAAAAGATGAGTGCAAGCTGGATGAGCTATGGTTTATGCCTGCAAAGACTCCGCCGCATACAAGCTTAATAAAACAGTGAGTGACTTTTCACTGAGAAAAGATATGATTAGAGTGCATGCGTCAAAAGATTATGCGTTTTTATTGTTCGAGACTTTGAGAATACACTGGAAGGAAATTCCTTATACACTTTAATACCTTAGAAAAACTTTGAAAACAGGTTCTTTGCCAGTGAATTTTATTTTTATTATGGGTGCGTGATTCCTTCCCAGGATAGAAACCCGAAAATCCGGCTGTTATACTGAAGATAGTGAAATCTGTTTAGTAGACTTCAAGAGATTATAGTAATGAAAGACTTGACACTGAAGAGTCATTTGGTGTCGAAAGGCAAGCACGAGATAAAAGGTATCAGCTGGATACTGTGGATGTGGACATATCTTCAACGAAAATCAGAGAGGCTGCAGCAGGGAGAGGATATAGGAAAATATGGCCACAGGAAAGGTGTTTGTAGGTATATAAAAGAGAAGAGATATATGTTTGATTTGCAGTGATTAGCAAATATAGATCTTATAAAAGACGGATTTGAAAGGAAAAATTATCAAAGAGATATGAACATACTTTGCGCGGCATATACAGCGGCGGCACTTGCTGCCATGTGCTGCGGTGAAGATGTGGTGAAGGCGGGCTCGCGTGATTTTGCATGATGTTGCCAAGGCCATCATCAGGCTGGGAAAGAGGATATGGTTGAATATACTGACTCTGGCGCCGATTCCTCTTGGCGTGGCTGTGCATATCAGATAAGGCACCGCAGATTCTGTCATGTTTATGCACTGTATTTGGCAGAGACTATAATATAGAAGATAAGGATATTCTTTCTGCAATAAGATGGCTACCAACGTAAAAGAGATATGACTATGTTGGGATGGTATTTGTTGCAGATTATATTGAGCTGAACAGACTACCTGAGTTGGATCAGAGATAAGGACATTGTCTCTTTTCACATGGATTTGTCAGGCGGTAAAAGTAATAGCGAGGTCGACTATTGAATATTTAGGCAGTCAGGGATGTTATTGACAGGTTTACATATGAACTAAGTGATGAGGTGTAGATGGAATTAAAAGAGTTGTAAAAAGATTTATAAAATTATTGAGGATAGGAGATGACATTAGGTTGTCGATATCAGTAAGATAAGTTCGATAGCATGATTATTTTCATAATAGCCGGTGCAACATAAATCAGGGTACAGGCTATCTCGGATGAAATAGGACTTTATCTTTGGGAAAAGAGGGATCCTTCCGAAGGCTGTTGAGGGAAATAAGAATGCTACATGGATGTTGCTTGACTACAACGATATAGTGGTGCATATCTTCCTAAAGAAGACAGAGAGATCTCTGATCTGAAAGGATCTGGAGAGACGGACGAAGTAGAGATATATAGAGAGAAGCCGTCAAAACGGTGACAGCTCGTTTATAATCTAAGCTCGCGATCGGACTCGAACTGATGACCTACTCATTACGAATGAGTTTGCACCACCAACTGTGCCATGCAAGCATACTTATGCAAAACAAGCGAAGAGGTGAACTCTTCCTTACGATGACCAATCCGGAATCGAACCCGCGGTTTGCGCCGTGAGAGGGCGCCGCTTTAGCCGCTTGACCCAATTGGGCCCTAAGAACGGATATTAACTTTTTATGACCAATCCGGGGAATCGAACCCGGCTGGTTTACGCCGTGAGAGGGCGTCGTCTTATCGCTGTCGACCAATTGGCCCGCGAGATCGAGGTGACAAGATTCGAACTTGCGACCCTCGAGCGTACCTGAACATTTGCACTCCGCAAACTGTTTACCAGCACCTCGAGGAATTCAAGCAGGGGAAGAGGCCTCGAACATTTACGGTTTTTGGAGACCGTTGCCTCTACCATTGAACTATTCCTTTGCAAGGTGCTTTGATAATATACCAGTTACAAAGTTATAATCTGTCAACAATTGTTTTCCTTTTAGATGTTGAAAATTTTCATAATGAGTATTATAACTCGGCGTGGTATCAAGCAATATATTAAAGGCGCTGTGCGGTTGCAGAAAGGTTTGCCTTTAACCTGCAACCTGATCTAGGTAATGCTAGCGTAGGAGAGCACAGACTCGCCGTGGCGGCAGTCTGTTTTCTGAGGTAGATATGAATGCAAGTGTGGCAAATACAGACATTACCTCGAAAGCTCTATGACAATGATGAGACAGTCAGGATAGTGGATGAGGCAATAGACTTATATAAAAGTACAGGATATAAATATTATGTGGGTCCGTTTGAAAAACTACCTTTTCGTTGAAGAGATTATGATGAGCTTTATGGATATAGTAAAGGAATGTCAGCATACAGCAATAAGAGCAGGTGCTCCTGCAGTAGATGGCGTATATCAAGGTAAGCCTCAGACCGAACGGTTCTGCAATAGACAGAAAGGTGCAACAAAACACCCATTTAGATGAAAATGGAAAACAGACAGTATATATCCGGTTGCCTTCGGCGTATATTTTAGCGGTTTGGCAGATACTTTGTGCACTAGGGTACACTACCGGTATTTTGCAGATGCTGTCACCGATACCAGAGTAGTAAAGGCGTTGAAAGAAGATTTTTGTTGCTTATGTACTGTCTTGTCATCACTGTGCAGAAAGCTTGATTGGACTTGGTTGTGTAGGCGTATTTCTGGGATTTATATTCGGCACTCTTTTAATGGACAGATTTATAAATGTGTATATAAAGACATTTTATCCTTTTGTTATTGTTACTTCTCAAAACCCTTACCGTGCAGCACAGCACTTTCCGCTTTTGGTACTTTGGTCTGGGTATGACCCCTTGCCCGAGAGTTATACTTTCTATAGTGCTGTAGCATTTTTCCCTATAGCCATAGTGGACTTTTAGAAAGTTTTAAGAGTGCGGACGGTGATGAGATAAACTTGCGTAGGTCAATGAGGTGCAAGTGAGTTTGATATATATGGGAAGTTTATCAAGATACCGTCATCTCATGGGAAAGATTTCTTTGCGGCGCTGAAGATTTCCGCCTCATACTCTGTGGTAGGCGGTGTGATAGCTGAGTGGCTGGAGGCTTTAGGAGGACTTGGGAGTTTATATGAGGAGAGTGAGAAAAGCATGCGTGTTGACGAGATGTTTGCAGTAATTATGTGTTCAATACTCAGCTTTTATTATTGATAGGGTGGATTTATTGTGTCGAAGATAGCCATGCATCGGAGTGATATGAAAAGATAATTAAAGGTTTATATATCGGCTTGAGTTTGTTGCAGATTGCGGCAAGTAGCCATGGCTTGTGGAAGTGAAAACAATCAACTTCCGTTGAGAAGAAATTAAAACTGGTGCTTGACTGCACCCAATACAAATCCTTACAGGACGGCGTATGCACATGACATGGATAACGATACGATAAGGATGCAGGTATTGAACTTGAGATAGCAGTACCGCCACTAGAAGACGGTGCGGAGATTTTGCCCGATTTTGAGGGTAAGGCCGATTTACGTATATCATGTCAGAGATACTATGGCAGAGCGTTGTCAAAGACGAGTCCGCTTCCTATAGGCATGTTGCCGCGCACTAACACAACATAATACTCTCCGGAATAATGTCTCAAGGAAAAGAGAGACGGTACACCACTCCAAAGGGACTTGAAGGAAAAGTATATGCCACCTCAGGATCTTCCTATAGAAAAAGCAATAAGAAAAATGTAGTGGTAAAGCGATGGGTGGTGACTTTGCAAAATTGTGAGCTTATACCTTCTACAGTTACCAGATAGAGTGTCTGCAGTATGGCACAAAACAGATAGATGCGGTATGGGTTTACTATGGTTGGGCAGTGTTCGCGTTAGTGGAGGTTTGACTTTGATTATTTTGCATTCAAAGATATCAATCCGACATTGATTACTTATACTCCTGTACTTATTACAAATGATGATATGATACAACAGCGATACATGTCATTTTTGGAAGCAACGAGAAAGGCTATGAGTTTGCAGCAGGTGATCCACAGGATGCAGCTGAAAGTATTAGCTAGTATGCTCCTGAAATAGACAGTAAACTTGCAAATGCTTCACAGGAGCACTTATCCCACCTCCGTTATATTGATAAGGATATTCCTCATGACTATTGACAGTGAAAGATGGAAAAGCTTCTATAGGTGGATAAATGAGAACAATCTGTTGGAGCACCGGATGAGATGAGCAGGACTTGATCAAATGAATTTATCACAGTCACAGTGAGGATGCTTTTAGCTGTTCAAGATAGGACGCAGTTTGGATAATGATAGAAAATTATTTCAAAATATAAATTTGACTTTGAATATGAGCTTGTATCTTTGCTTGGAAGGTAAGTGTGGAAGGAGAGAGAGTACACTAATATAATATGCGTCTTTCAAAACCCGATATAGTGGAAAAATAATATATAATGGTAAGATATAACAGGAAAATCCCGGAATTATCAGCTACTCATTTCAAAAGATTTATTAGGCCTGCATATGAAGATTGAAGAGAATGTGGCATTACGCACGAGTTGATGCTAGTTAGTGCAGAGACAGCTATAAGAAAAGCAAATGATATGCTGAGAGAGCTTTAAGCTTGGGTCATATGCATATCGAAGGACTGGTCAGGGCGGTATGAGGCAGAGGATTGCACTCTGCGTACATATCTTTCAAAGCGACGTGTCGTTGCTTGATGAGCCTCTGCACTTGATGCCATCATCTGGGGATGAAATGCATAGTGGTAGCATATGAACATGAGAAAAAGATATACTATACATGCAACTATATTGTCACTATGAGTGATGGATGGAGGCGATACTTTATCAGACAAGTGATTTATATACTGGGAGGAAAAGCCGGCTACAATAATATAAGGGAAATAAAAATAGATGTTGATAGCAGAATTAGTCGTTTCAGGCTCAGTAAGAGAGTCTTTTAGAATACAGATGTATTGCGTGGGTCTTGAAAATTATCACTCGGATATTAATCATCCGGGGGATTGCTATTTATTATTTCAGTTCATATAAATTCATAAGTTCAAAAGTTGAAAAACTGCAGCATCGGTGCAAAACTGAGCATTTGTGATATTCGGCACTGCCCTTTGCATCCATACTGAAAATATAATTGTAGCTACATTCAAAAGAGAGATAGTCGGGAAGAGCCTCACCGGGCTTGGTCCGTATATCTCCTTTTATTGTAGCATTTGCAGTGCGATCGCAAGAGTATCAAGATAGGATTCATTTTACCAGTGTAAGAACCTGACATAACTATTATATCCAAGCTTTCTTAGAGTATATCTTTGTAGCTGGTGCATCCTCACCCAAATGGAAATATATATCGCTTCCGGATAAAACTTCCGTATTATCCTTTGAAAATTCTATAGCTTAAAACTTTATCCTGTGGTGAGGGTCAAAAGACGTGAACTCTTTTGCACTTGGTTTAAGATTTTATATATAGACACCGTAGCCTACAAGACCTACTTTCACATGCGCTTACATCATATCTGATGAGTCGTGCGTTCCAATACACCTCCTGTCTGCCATTCAACACTGTTAAGAGGCTTACCTCGCTTAAGACATAAGTCAAGGTCAAGCAGTGTACAGCAATGTTTCCATCTTCCATAAGTAAAAGCTCTTTAATACGCACTCATCAAGAGGCTTCCGATTAGATTTCTTTATAACAGGCCTACTCTTTTGCAGGTTTTCTCTACCTATTCTGAGTGCAAAGCGTATCTTTTTGTTATCATCGATTGCCACTGCCTGCTCTGGAACTGGAAAACAAATTCTCAAGCCTTGCAACAGGTATGCCGTGATTTCTCAAAGAGTGCCAGATCTGAGCTAAGTATTCTTTTTATATCCTTCATAAATCTCCTTTCTAAAAATAAACATCCTTAATATGGATGTACATATTTAAAGCCCATCAGTATTAGTATATGTCAAATATAACGCTTGTAAATGTATGTACATTATAGATCAGCACATAATTATTATCGGAAAGAACGGTCATTATTTTTAAAATCAAAACCTGCCGAGATATAGATGTATTTATTATACCTTATATCATAGACGGTATAAAATAAAATATAATATAATTATCTAAAGAGATGGTCTAGTATCAGGACAATATTATTAAGATTATTTGCTGCAGATTTAGAGATGCAAATTTCTTAAAAAGAACTTGATTTTTAGTATGGCTACACAAAATCCTCACTGATGGATATTTTATGAGGGCACACTGTAGGAAAACCCATTGGCTATATATTTTTATGCCGATAGCATTATTGTTTGCCTGCCAACGGAGGCAGGAATTAAAATCTACAGAAACTATTGAAAATACGGATATTGACAGACAAACAAGTTCTGTTTCTGAGAGTGTTGCAGAAAATGAGCCACTGGGTACGGAAATGAGTGAAATAAGGGATTTAATAAGCATAATGGAGGAGGAAACCTGAAATCAAATATATGGATATGGAAGAGGATCTTTTAAGAGTTCTATACAAAACCTAAAAAGATGACTATAAGTTTTTAGGGCGTCTGATAACGGATATGCATATATTCTGGATATCAAAAACTGCAAAACCACCTCTGATGGATTTAAATTCATGGATTGAAGAAAAACGGATACATTCAACTGGGAAAATTGATTGACGATCAAATGTACGAGGATAGTTTTGAGAAAATATGATTTTCCGGGGGTTTTGTCCTTTTATCAAAGTAAAGACGGGAAATATATATACTTAGTGTTAAACAATATTCAGATTTTGAGGATATATCAGGTGATATAAAATACTCAGGTATGAATTTAGGTGAGGTATTTAATGAAATACTAAATAAAACAGGGTTTGAATATATCCAGTCAATCATGAAAAACAATTAAAGACCCTTAAGCCTTTTAAGACACCTACAGCTTGATGTATAAATGGGAACATGGGAGGATTTTTATGCTATACAAACCGATTTCATATGATGAACTGACTGCAATTACAGAGGACAATAGAAAGTCGATTCATCACAAATAAACAATGAATGTGTACTTTTATATGGTTATAATGGTGAAGATATGCGTTTATGGACTCTGTTAATCAAACTCTTTTATGAAAATGTTAAAAGATGAGGTTCGTTCTTTAGATGAGATTAGCGTATATTTCTTCCATAAAACTGATTCGAAAGACATGCCCAAGATGGTGCAAAAGCAAGATTTATAAATATAGAGGATCGGATGCAGTGTAATGAAATAGTTAGAAATCTTAAAAGCTACTGAGAGTATCTTATATGGGCAGACCGTCTTATGAGGAGTTTATTGATTCTTACAAAAAGGACGGAAGCGAGATAGAACTACAGATTACGCCATATTACTTAGGAATATTTGCAGGAGAAGGATTTATTTTGGAAGCTCTGTTCTACAGCCCCGGAAGTCAAGAGTGGGTTAATTGTGGAAATATTTCAGTGAATGATATTTGATTAATTTTCAAATATTATGGTGAGCACTGTTTGAAAATAAAGTGGTCGGTGAAGATATAGTGTTGGTGACTATAGGTTCAAGTGAAGTAGCTGTTGTCAAGTAAAAGCACTTGTCAGCTACTGTTTTATGTTGTTATACTCTCTCAGCATGGAAAAATAATGATATGAAAAATATATCAATCAAAGGTATTCTTTATGACTCACGGTAGGCTTTTGACAGTGCATCAGCAAAAGGATCTATGAGATGTGGTGTTTAACGACTTTTCATTAAGTGGATTGCGAGAATACGAGGGCATCAGCAGACAGGGAGTAAGGATCTATAAGATGCAATAAGGCTACTGGTTTCTTTGTATGAGGAAAAGCTTGGTTTGATAGTTTGACGAAACAAATCTTATGTAAAAGAGATACAAAGGATTGATGGGATATATCAGAATATGCAAGGATGAGAAAGCTTATAGTTTGAGACAGATGAGTTGCATCATTTCAGATACTGGATGTGTGGGAGGTTTGAAATGGCTTTTGAAAGCTTATCCGACTTCAAAATGTAAAGAAATCTTCGTGGCATGAGCGCAGACTGAGCAGAGGATGATGTGGAGAGTCAGGCTTAAAGGAGGCTAAAGACTGGCACTTCCTACTGGAGGCTGATGTAAAGCTGGGTGGTCAAAGGATTTTATGAAAGAGGCTATTCAGGAAAAGGCACACAGGTGCGACGATGTACTCAATTCCACTACACCGGCTCAGCAGGTTATTAAAGATTGTTAACGAAGAGACGTTTCTCTGATGGGGAAGCGAGACGCGGAGCTGAAGATAAAACCTTCAGGTGAGGCAACCGTTATACCATGATGGCAGGTCTTCCAGGGTGCGGGTGAAACCACCACCACCGCAGAAACTTTGCCGCCAAGTTAGCAGGGTCACTCGCGGTGCTTGTAGGCTGTAGATATATACAGACCGCTGCAATCGAGCAGTTAGAAACGGTGAGAAAGGTGGATGTGCCTGTTTTTGAGATGAGACATACCACAAGCCTAACAGAGATTGCAAAAGCAGTTAGCATAACCATACAAAGAAAGAATCATCACAATATAGTATTCCTTGATAGCACGGACGACTTTCGCATATTGATGAGGATATGATGAATGAGCTCCGGAAATCAAAGGACAATGTGAAAATGTTGATGACATCTGTTTTGGTGGTGGATGCTACTGACAGGTCAGTACGCGTAAAATGTGGCGGAGACCTTTAATGAAAAGCTTGATACTCACAGGTGTAATAATCTGACAAAGCTGTGCGGTGATACGAGGCGGTGCGCACTTTCAGTTCGTGACTGTTACAGGTGAAAGCCTATACTCTATGTGGGTATGGGTGAGCTCTCTGACTTGGAGCCAGTCTTATCCTGACAGAATGGCAGTCTGTATACTTTGAGTATGGAGATATCCTTTCACTTATTGAGAAAGCTGAAATGGACATGGACAGTGAGAAGGCCACTTTCTCAAAAGACGCAAAAGCCGACTTTGATTTTAATGATTTTCCTTGAGCAGCTTGACCAGCTTGAGAAGAAGATGGGCGTGTATGGCAGAAGTATTCTCAGCATGTTGCCTGGAATCGGGAGGCAAGGTCGGCATTGCCTGAGGTGGGATGACGGCCAGATGGTAAAGATAAAGGCGATTAGCTAGAGTATGCCTGAGGAAAGAGCGAGTCGAGTCTTTTAAACCTTCAAGAAAAGACAAGGATCGCAAAGGGTCGGGAGTAAAGTATCGGAGAGTCAATCAGGCTGGTCAAGCAGTTTGGAGCAGATGAAAAGATGATGAAACAATTTCCCGACAGATGATGAAAAACAGCAAAAGAGGAGCCCACTTGCCTCTTTGGGGGATTGGATTTAGGTGATTTGACCAAATGTAGAATTCGATCTCTATATATATCTTGGTTATTGATCATATGTTAGCAATTTTAATAGCTATTAGGAGGATAATAAAATGGCAGTTAGATGAGACTAGAGAATGGGACAGAAGAAGCGTACCTTTCTATAGAGTAGTAGTAGCTGATGCTCGTTCACCAAGAGACGGTAGATTTATCGCTGAGGTCGGTACACAGGACTGCGACAGCTGATCCAGTGTAACTCAAGTTTGATGAGGAAAAAGCACAAAGAAGTGGCTTGCAAACGGTGCTCAACCTACAGACGAGCTGCCAAAGCTTTTAAAGAGTGCAGGATTGGTATAATCAAGGACTGATTATGAAAAGAAGTCATTGCAGTCTAGCAAAAAGCTTTGCTGACGACCCGGCGCAGGCCAAAGTAGAAGAAACAATTGACGGTGACACTGCATTTTGCACTGTCTGTAGCCGAGGCTGATATGGGCAAGGTCATAGAGTAAGTCCGGCAAGATAGCAAAGGCTATACGTTCCATTATAAAATCGGCATCTATAAGAGCTGGAGAAAAAGTAGTAGTGACAGTTGTACAACAAACAGGCGCTATTTGTAGTGGCTTTATTTTATGGCAATATAAAATGATACTGACAGATTTAACAGCTGTGAAAATTGCATATAAACCAAAAAATATCATTGTTTAATCTTTCTAATATGATATTATTTATATTATCAGAATAAGGAGGAATAATATACACGGAATTTACCTGTTCAAACCATAACTATTTTCGAGAAAAAATAATATTGGTTTAGCAGGAAAGACATCACATGAGGAAAATAAAGATTGCAGTACTACGGAAAATCGGCAGTGATATATAAAAACGGATCGAAAGAGTAATTTGGTTGATGCAATTGATTTTGTCAGAAATCTTCGCCATTAAACAGTATACTAAATCGGCCGGGCAGGGTACAAGACTAATCACCTCACAAATTGGACAGTTTTGAAGAAGAAAGCGAGATCATCTTCATTTTGTAGTAAAAGAAAATAAGATATGTTTTCGGTTTTCTCTAAAAACATGTGTTGTAGTAGAAGTAGCATTATATTATTTCCCTAACGGAAAGCAGACTAAAATTTTTGAAAGAACAAATAATGGGTTCACTGAGGGAAAGTAAGTTTCGTATTCGAGGCATGTCACAAAGATGTACTGATGCTCGACCGTTGATGTTGTCATCGCAAACTTCAATGTTAATGTAGATGGGGTTAAAGATGTTTTCAACTCAATGATTATTTAATTATATATAAAGATGAGTAAACAGGATATGGATGGAGTATTGTCTTTACATCAAATATATAAAAATGAGAAATATTAAGAACTCTGTGTTGACTTTTCTGAAAGGAATTGGACACAGAACAAAAGACATAAATGTGCTATCAATGAAGCTGAGATTGCATCTATGTTGAATTTGCTTCCATTTTTAGTCGGATGAATTTAAAAAGGCGATAGCGGGAAGCGAGGGCACGAGAGCATTTCAACTAAGATTGTTTGAGTGATGAATTTAGAAACCGATCTGCTGTCGGAAGAACTCAAACTCGTATAAAAAGCTTTTCGGAATGCTGTGCCCAATTATCGATCTTCTGTCAAATGGTAAAAGTACTAATTTGGTGATGAGTTGGAGGCAAAATCTTTCATCGAGGCATTGCTTTATGGACTGATAAAACTTTTGTTTCCAGCTTAAAACAGATAAAACTCACATGACAGTTTTTACTTTTCACTCAGTGACTAGGATCTTGAGTTTGATTTATTTAGAAGAGATCGATTTGGTTTACAGAGATGAAGAAAGATCGTTCAACCGGACCTTTTCTCTCATTGGCAGAAATCATGTAAGGCGCGAGATTTCGAAATGGCTATATTACAGGTAAAATACGGTGCGATTCGATGCTACAAATTCTTGATTTTGCTAAAATCGTAGACGGAATAACCAATGAGCGTGAGCGGTAAACAATGAGAGAGAGACTTATCCCTTTCACCAAGAGTTGAAGAGAGAACTTACAGTAATCGAATTACCGGTACAGTTCTCACGTAGAAACTCAAGGAAACTATTTTGAAGAAAGTTTAAACAGAAGTAGCAGTATCCTAGTGTGGATTTGTTAACATATGGAAGGAAATGAGTGGCGAGCAATATGGCGCTCTCAAGTTGTTCTTGCAGAGGTCTTCATGGATATTCATAGAGATGAGTAAATCTCTGTTTATTTAAAATGTTTACCGGACAATGGGTAAGTCGGATATTACTACGATGATATGGTTCCTGATGTCAAAAGTAAGAGGATGCAACAAATACGGTAGATTCAAAGGATTGGTTTTGAGATTATCTTAATGACAGATTCATAGTAGAGATGTCTTTATCTCATGAAAGTATGATGATCAATTAAATTTAATCAGGAATTGATTTTAGTAAAGACTATGGAAAAGGGCTTTCCTAAACGAGCGAAAGATCGCTTAAGTATAGTAAAACAAGTTGTACTAGATTTATTTCAGAAGAAATGATATATGCTCACCAAAATGATGAAGCCAGCTTCAGCAAAACAGGATATTATTATTACAAAAGAGTTTGTAGAAACATGTGTCACAAATATTGAACTTATTGTAAATGCTATATGCGATATCGTATTGACTAATGATATTGTCAAACTAAAAGAAAGTGAATAAGATGATAAGACAGATTTAGGAGTGAGCATGTGGAAGTTCCCATCGACATAAAGGGTGAGTGCAGAAAGTGTATCTCACCATGCGATGACAGCATGAGACTAGATAAAAAGTATATGCTGATGTAAGGGAGTTGAGACT
>BNJU01005442.1_pt1 | contig 117978 bp, 113 predicted proteins | sample 8539281 | NCBI WGS metagenome assembly BNJU01 (sample SAMD00202456, study PRJDB9452) | human saliva metagenome | isolation source: human saliva | place: Japan
AAGTTTTTTATAATAATGCTAAAATAAAAATACTGCAATTTGGTCTAAATAATGTACAAAATAATATAAAAATATTCCCATATAGTTTATACTCATAGTAGCAGTATGAGGAACAAATGGAAACTAACATTATTGGAGGAATTAAACAATTTGAAGAGCGTGATATAAAACGCAAATTTCCAGTGAGTCGTAGGAAGCCACGGATTACATGAGGCTACAATATACTGGGATGAGGGAGGAAAATAATAAAATCTAGAAATAAACCCTAGTGTTTTTAGATAAATACAAAGGAGGAGATAGAAGAAATGCTTAAAGAAGCTGGAGTCAAATAAAATAGGTGCATATGAATTTTTAACATATAAATATGCGAAAATATCTGTTACTTATAGCAATTTTAAACAATATACGCTAAAGAAGCATAATGTAGAGAGAGCACAGACTGCACACGTTGGATATGAAACTCCGACCAGGATATCGATACAAGTAGATTGGAAAGAGGTTTAAAAATAGAGACGAAAACAGGAGAAATTATAAGAATTCAATCTATTCGCAGCCACACTAGGATACTCAAGAAAACATGCATTTATAATCTCTACAAGAACAACAGAAGACGTGCTCCAGATGTCTTATAGAGAACATTTAAATACCTAGGTGTCCTCATGAGATGCTGCAGATAATATGAGTTCGTAGTAACTATATTTAAACATGATAAAAGGAAACATCAGTGTGTAGCGTTCGAAAAGATTTAGGAATTAAAAATCAAATTTTGTAAGAGTTAGAACACCTGGAAACAAAAGGTAAAAGTAGGAAATCAGCAAATAGGTTTCGTGAGATAGAGATAACGGCATTTAATAAAAATAGAAAACGAAAGAAGAGTGCCACGCTATAAGTTAATCGTGTAATGAAAGAACTCAAACGAACAGAACAATCAGACAACATCTGCTACCCTAATGTGTTATTTCAAAAGAAAAAGAATACCTCCAACCGTACCAAATAAATGTTTACTAGATGACTACACTACCAATATTTAGTCAAAAGTACCAAACACACTAGTAGTAAATTATAAAAGGGTCGAGGATATTCTGTACCTAAAAAGTTTATAGACAGTAATACACTAAAACCATTTTGAAAATAAACTACACATTTGTATAACTTGCAGGAATTGAGTCACAATACATAATATAACAAATCAAAAATGAATTATAAGAAAATCGTTACAAAGAAGCCTTGTGCCAGTAATTTTTATAATAGCCGAAGAATATGACATGACTAGCTGAAGAAAGATTTAGAATTATTTGAATTTGAAATATGACTATTGGTATACGATTATTGTCAAATTTAGAAGAATTACAATTAAATAGAGATCAAAGATAATTTAGATGAACATATAGGAAGGATAAACCAACAAAGAACTAGATTATATTGAGAGTTTGCATGAACTAACAAATTTAGAAATACAAAGCTAAAGAGAGATAGAGCAACACATGTGCTTGTGTGCGTAGCAAACTTCCCTTACAGAAAATTAAAGGATTTTGATTTCTCATTCAGTCCAAAGATTAATAAAGAAAAATACTGAGATTTTTAGCATTTGAGATTCATAGAAAATAGGGAGAATATACTGTTCTTGGTGTCCCTGGAGTGAGGTAAAGACGCATTTAGCCACCTCTATGGGTATAGAGGCGGCTAAGAAATAAGAGAAAAGTACTTACTTTATGTGTCATGATACAATATTACAATTAAAACGAGGCAAAACTTGAGAATAGTCGAGACTTAGATTAAAGTTTTCAAAATACAAAGTTCTCGTATAGATGAGGTGGGATATCTACCTGTTGATAAAGAGGAGCCTAATCTATTATTCCAACTTATAAACCAAAAGAGATGAGAGACCGTTCTACAATAATAACTACAAATAAACCTGCAGAGTGGGAGTATTTGGAGATAGTGTGCTAGCTAGTGCTATATTAGATGAACCACTACATCATTCTCCATGGCAATTAATATTGTTGGATCTTCACATAGATTAAAAGATAAAACACATTCTTAAATCTACTAACTAATTTAGACTGGTTGTGTAATTTTGTTTGTCTGTATATTTTTACATTGACATTAACAGTAGATATCTAATAAACTTTTGCGGTGACTCGACAAAATCGATTTCTTCGAAATCACGATTTTCGAGTCACTCCCTCTATCTTTTTCAACATTAAAATTCAGTTTCCTCTCCTTATTTTGTGTTAGAAATGTTTTTAATCAATCGATAGGCTATTTATGTTATAATAACTATGTTAAAGAATGAGGATAATTCGGTTAAAAATCGATTTCGCCAAAATCACGATTTTCGAACCACCCTCTTATGATTAGAAAAATAGACTATACCCTATAATAAGGAGAAACTTATGATTTATATTATTGGACTTGGACCGAATGATAGTTCAAACATTAAAGAAAAATATTAAACAACTTTTTACTAAATAACACAAATGCTATAGTTATCGACGTACTAAGGAGCATCCTGCAATTTCTTTCTTGAAGAAAACAATATCAAAGTTTGAAACTTGCGATAGATTTTTATACAGAAAGTGAAAAATTTTCGAAAATACTTATAACGGTATCATAATTATATTCTTGAAGTTGCTGAAAACTAATGATGTGATGTATCTTGTTCCTGGTCACCCGATGGTTGCGAGACTAACTACTCAACTTCTAATAAATAGCGGGAAAAGATGTTAAAAATCATGGTGGAAAGCTTTTTAGATTCGTGCTTCAATGCTGCAGCGAATTCGATCCTGTGGAAGGATTTTCTCTTGTTGATGCTACCGCATTAGAGACGTCTAAAGACAGGTTAATCCTCTGCAACATCTGCTTATACACAATGTTATGACGATTTGACTGCGGCGAATGTATCAGACGAGCTTATGTCGTTTCTATCCTTACGACCATGAAGTTAAAGTTATCGAGCAAGCTGGTGCTGAAGATGAGAAAATTTATGCAGCACCTCTACATGAACTATCTGCTGCCGTTGGTGAAGACGTAAATAACCCTACGCGCCTTTATATATCGCACCATTAAAAGATGGCCTTAGCTTTTAATATAAAGACTATACTAAAAGATTTCGATGAAAATGATGATACCAGAAACTGATTTAGTAGAAAAAAATTAGAGAAACTTGTCACAGGTCTTAAAGTAATCTTGATAGAGAAGAAGACTATACAGTGAGATTCAAAACTACTAGCTGAGATTATCAATACGTCCCTTGATTTTACAATAGCAAGTGACAACTACTACGAACTTAGTGATATCCTTTTCAGAAATGAAAGCAGATAGACAAAATAATTTTATAATAAGGATAATAATATGGATAAGGTATTAGCTTTTAGCAAAAATTATTAAAAAGAAGTTATTGATACTCAATCGTTGTTGATGCTACTGCTGGAAATGGGAAATGATACGTTGTTTCTAGCGAAAGACTTCAGCAAAAAAGTTTATGCATTTGACATCCAACAATTGGCAATTGAAAATACAACAAACGCTCATTAAAAGAAGCAAAACTAACAGATAAATGTAAGATTGTTCTTGATTCACACTTTGAATTTGATAAGTATATAGATGAAAAAGATCCGTGCTGTTGTCTTTAATCTGGATATCTACCCAAATGCAGATCGCGAGAGTTACAACACTAGCTGAGACGACACTTGCGACTATTAGAAAATTTCTTATTACATCTAGAAAGTCGGTGGTAGGATCGTCATCGTTGTCTACTGGGGTCATGAGAATGGTAAGGTAGAAAAGAAGCATTGTTAAACGAACTTCAAAATCCTCGACCCAAAAAGAAGTTGAAGTGTCTAATTTATCAATTCATAAATCAGAAAAATAACGCGCCCATTTATTATTGCGATTGAAAAGAAAGGAAATTTCATGCGAGAAATAGAAATAGAATTTAAAAACTACTGACAAAAAGATCAATATGATGCATTATATGAAAATACAACCTAAGTAATTCTGAAGAAATAATTAACAAAAATTTCTACTATGATGATGCAGATGAAAGTTTCAAGACATCGAGCAGCACTAAGAATTCGATATACTAACATACAGAGATGACTCTGAAAAATAAAAGGTGAAACTCAAAACATTGAGATAAATGTACCACTTGATGAAAGATATCCAAAAGAGCCCAACGGTACTCCGATTTTACCAAATGAAATTATCTCAGAACTAGAGCGACGAATGAACGTGAAAGATTAAAACTCCGATGCTGATTCAAAAATCAAGACATTAAGACATGAAGTACCTTTAGAAGAGGGTTTGCTAGTTCTTGATAAAACAACATTTATCAATGATATTGCTCGATTATGAACTAGAATTCGAGACTAAAGATTACGAAACAGGACTAATCTGCATTTGAGAAACTATTAGAAGAAAACATATATCGATAAAAATCCAGCAAAACCAAAAATAGCAAGAGCTGTTGAGTATTCAAAACGATAAAACTAAATAATATTAAAACACTCTCTTACTGTAGATTTGGATAATTCAACAATCGAGTCTCTGAAATCAGATTTTCAGTGCTCCCGACAAGAGAGGCTTTTTGTTATAACTTATTGTAGGTGTGCAGAGCTCTTCACCCTCAATTTCCAAAAATGGAAATTTCTGATCCTATTTTTCCATTTTCGAATTATTTCTTTCCGACTCAAAATGCATTTTTGCCTAGTTTTTCCATTCTGAGCATTGACTTTTCTGACCTCAAAAATGGAAATTTTGACCGTTTTTCCATTTTAGTGCTTTTTCTGACCTCAAAAATGGAAATTTCGACTGTTTTTCCATTTTTGAACTCTCTATTTTGATATTAGTAAAAGTGTATATGATAACCATAGACGCTAGTGGTTTATTGACATCTAAATTCGTAGATGTCTAATAAACTTTATGGGAGTGACTCGACAAAATCGATTTCTCCAAATGACGATTTTTGAGTCACTCCCAGATGAAATGAGATATAAATAGAATACAATAGATCATCCCTCTACTTCTGTTACTTCGCTTAAAATCAATCCCTTTATTAAGGGAGTAAGAAAACCAGAAGGTATCCATTATTTATATACAACTCTGCAGAATTGATCTTACTTCTAGAAAAATTTATACTAATAGTGCAGAAATTATCTGCAAACAAAAGTATGCTTCCAGAAGCTGCACAAGAAAAGTTCTTTAATTTGTTGCTTATCAACGAACTGCAAAGTACTAATGAAATCGAACAGTATTCACAGTTCTAAAAGAGAGATTAGCGAAGCACTTTCTAAAAAGATAGTGATTCTCCCTAACCTTAGACGTTTTCTGCTGGTATGGCCACATTATATTCTTATCTAGATAAAGAAGTTCAAATACTTGAACCTAAAGATTTCAGAAAAAGATTTATGATGTTCTCTGTTGGGAGATGAGGTTTCAATAGAAAGATATTTTAGATGGAGCAGTTTTTAGAAAAGGAAGCGTAAGTGTCTATGTTGGAAATGATATCATTCACCATGGTTTAGCAACTGAGGGACGATATTAACAATGGATTAGCTAATTTAATTAGATTTATGAATTATGACAACTTGCCAAAACTATATAAAAATTTTTATTGGGCACTACTATTTTTGAATATATTCATCCATTTTATGATGGAAATGGTCGGTAGGTAGATACTTACTTGCCAAATCTCTTACGAGTGTAGTAGAATATATTTACGGCAATCACCCTGTCATACAGCATTAATAGAAATAAAAATAAATACTATAAGAGTTTTGAGAAAACATCACACCCTTAAACAAAGGTGATATGACTCTCTTTGTTAAAGATAAACTTAGAACTTTTTAGTTTCAGGTCAAGAACATATATTATCTTTCTTAACAGAAAATATTGAAAAATGTTCATAGCTAGAAAATATATTAACGATAATATCTGCTGATGATACACTTGAAAATATACTATTCTTACTTCTACAAGTCATTTATTTCAGTGCTAGAGATGCTTTAATAAGTCATGATGAAGTGTCTAATGTTTTAGGAATTTTCTAAAAAGAACCTTTAAATAAATATTTAAAGAAAATGAAGACAAGATTACGGTGATTAAGAAGATCCAAAAATATATACACTGGTGATGAGCTGCTTTAAGCTAGATGTTTGAATAACATCTGGAAATCTGAGCCGAGCTCGATACAAGAATACGTTTGCAAGTCTCTCGCAGATCATTACTAGTATATACAATATTTCGGAAAACATTAAACTCTTCCTCTCTACTCTCCTTGTAAAGCAGGAGTCATAGGTTTTATAGATCTTGTATCTAGATGTATCGAGAGGTGAATCTAACCTATTTCCTCTTTGAAACTTCACTCCGTATCTTTTTAGCTATTAATAATACCTTCTCCGATGCCCTCTAGCTTTTCCAGTTCTTTTCTGTATAAGCATTCGATAATCTCTTTTATTATGCAATTCTACATCAGATAAACTTGTTCAATTGTTTTCCATACGTACGAAAGACAGGATCTTCTTTCATAATACTATCATGGGCGATCTCAATCGACCTTCGACCGTCAAGCTTTGTCTACTTTCCATATCTCCTCTTTGTAATTTCTCCAACAACTCATAATGATATTTATTAGTCAGATAGTATCTAGCTTATACTTGCTGCGAGGTTCATTTCAAATAGTTTAGTTGCCATCTAGCACCTTTTCATACTCACAATGGACCTCCTACTATACTCTTTGATCTACTGAAATCCGCTTCAAATATATCGCCAGTACACTGCATTGAGTTCTTTAAGTTTTAGTCATGTTGATAATGGCTTCGTCATTTTCTTGGTTTATACTAAGATACTCATAACGGTAAAACGTGGCTTCTGATTTCTTTCATAGTCGAAAGCATCCAATGTAGTCCATCATTACAACTCCACTCTGTATCCAAGCGAACAAGGGCATAAAGTAAGTGTCAAAGGTCTACAATCTCTCATGGAAATCTGATTCTGGATTCGCCATTAAGCATAAGTTCACTATACAGTTTGCAGCTTCTTGGTCATAGCCAGCCTCACTATAATATCCTGCTGAAACATCGCGCTAATACCATCTGTTCGGCACATCTTCATGGATCTATCTGAATACTATGATATCTTTGCTTCAAGGTCAACAACCCTGCTCTAGATGCGTCTCTATCCCCTCATGCAGTTTCACTTAGAGCATGCTGTATTTTGTCAACTTACTACTCCTTATCACTATCTGTCAATCGTCATCAGCAAATATCACTGACAGCATCCGTAATCATAGCCCTCTCAGCAACGATTAGCCTGATGTCGTCGAAATACCTCCGTGCCAGCCTCGTTCTACTTTGGAAAAGTGCCCTTACCCGTCATTTCAAAAACTCTTTCAGCAACCCTGTCAAAATTTTCGTCTTCTTTTACCATAAGTCATCCTCCATCGTATCTCATCTGATATCAAACTCACTATCATCAGCAAACATTACACCATTCATATGTAAGTTTCTGATTGTCCTCTACTAAACCTTTTTATTTTCAAAAACTCAGCCTTAGCGATCTCTAGAAGTCTTCTTCTGTTAGTAAAAGTTCTCATGCATAATTTTTAATTCTGTATCACGAATAGCCATAAACGATCTATCTCGTTTCATATCAGCAACTGTTATTTCTTACGATTCGCATACTTTATCCAAATCATCACCAATAACATATTCACTTTCCCTAACATGCATAAGAAAGTCAAAATAGTACTCTTTACTTGTAAAATAATCAAATTTCACTAGTATTAAGCGCTTCTAGATACTTACAATCATCATCGTGTACTGAACTCTATCAATCCTAGGATTAGCAATTCTATCTAACACATCAGAAATATATATTTATTATAATCAACTTTATTGATAAAATGCAACAGCCTCTTTTTCCTTCACCTTTGCATGAGATGAGTAAAAACTTGATAATAAAATTACATCATCATTTTCTTGCTTACTTTTATTAGTAAGCTGATAGTAATGATTAAGCATTGTAAAATCATTTAATATAAGACTGCTCATCTATAAAATTATGATACATTGGCATTAAAAAGCTCATCATCCATATCTGAAAGCCATATAAAAGAGCAGCTGCAAGCATCCCAAACTTTATTGTATGGCTTATTACCTAAAATAAAATTCCACTGAGGTGGTGACAAACTATCTAAATGAAGATAATTAATCTGAAATCACTTTACCATCCCACAAAACCTTCTTCCAAAAGTATATACCTCATCTTTGATGGTCATCGCTGCTAATGCCGTTCTATTTCATATTCCGCACAATCTTTACTCTACACTTCCAAACTTCAGCATCCACGGTATGCTTAGGTAAAGCTGTCGCATCTTCAACATTAACTCACGTATTCAGGACCTTTCAAAAATTCTCCAATAAATTCCTGTAGTCCTCATCGAGTTCCTCTAAAATCCAGATTTCAATATCTCTAGAAGAGAATTTAATCTTACCACCAACCTTGATTAAGCTCGAAGTCTCTAGTAAGTTGCATGTTCCTTATTCCTGTATATCCTGCTGACAGGAAATTCAATAATATTATTCATGTCCGCTCCTCCCTCTTTCTTGAGTAAAACCTACCAAAATTTACAGAGATTTCTACATATGCTTTATGTATTAAAATCTTTATAAAATTCCTACCTTCCAACTTTATTCTACATCAAAATACAATATATACAAACTTAAAACTACTAAATAATTATATACGTAAAATATTATAAAAATTTAAAATAATTAATATGAATTAAAAATTTATCCAGTGGTTAACTTAAAAAGCCAATTGAACTGGACTGCTCAGTGGCTGTCGATGGAATATTGACTAGCATTCACATTCACTTTCCCATGTCTATCCCATGCTCTTGCTGTCAATTAATCTGAGAACGTATACCTCACCCTTCCCTGTACATGATCTAATGCAATAATCTGCGTAATACGGCACTGTATGTCTCTAATGATATAATGGTAGGCTACTTACGAAGGAGGTCGCATGTATCGATATAATCGTCCAAATTCTTGTTGGATCATTTTGTAGCGAATTCATTCTCCCATTTATAGAACATATTTCCTAAATGAGTAAAAACAACAGCCCTATTTAGGCGACGACGTACGTGTTATTCACTCATGATATGAATATCTATTCTCACTGCTAAGTGGTATGTTAATACATATAAAAGCAACTGAGTGCCGTTCAGCTGTCCTCGTGATCATACTGTCTGCGTATAACCGTCCAATTCACTTATCCTATATTCTACCATATGTCTTTTCTTGGTTGTCAATTAATCTTACGAGGATCTACCTCATGTATACTCCGATTTGCTATTAACCTTAAAATCTATAACTCATCTATAATTATCGATAGAAAACACCTTTTCTACGATAACTATGGCGTTGTGTAATAAAGGTAGGCTACTAGCCCCAGAAGGGGAGGTGCTTGGTCATGTACATTTCTTTGTCATCTGCAAAGTTCTTGCGACATATTTATGGGGAGTCATTCTCCTGTTGCCAGATATTTTACCTCTAAATGAGATTAACAACGAGGAAATAAAGTGGCCCTATTTAGGACACGACATGCATGTTACCGTCACTCATAGCATGAATATGTGATACCATACAAAATGGTATGTTAATACATATGAAAAAGCAACTGAATATCAATTTCTAGTTGCTTTCGTGATCAAATGTGTGATAACTCGTCCAATTCACTTCTCTATATTCTGCACCATAGCCTTTTCTAGCTGCTCAATTAATTCTGAGTTACTTCTCTATATACTCTCCGATTTACATAACCTTAAAATTCCAACTTTAATCTTAATATCGATAAAAAACCTTTTCTTAAGATAATTTATAGTGTGCTATAATAAAAGCGTACGCTACTGCCCTAGAAGGAGGTGTTGGCATGAATACTAGTATCATGCAAGTTCTTGTGTAACTATATTATCCGAGTCATTCTTCTGATAATAGAATATTATTTCTAAAAAGATAACAACGAGAATAAGTAGCCATTTTTGAGGACGACAGCATACTCTTCACTTTGTATGTGAATATTAAATATTAATATAAAAGCCAATTGAACTCACACTTCAATTGGCTTTCGTGTAGATATGCTAATCTTGATACTTTCCTATATTCTACCATATACCTTTCTTGTTGTCAATTAGAAAATGATAAAATAAGAATGTACGTTTTGACAAAAAAAAATGTACAAATAGGTTATAATAGTGCATATAAAAGAAGAGAAATATATGTACGTAAACCTAAAATAAACAAAATATAAAAATAACTCAACTATCAGATTTAGAAAATCTACGAAAACAAATGGAGTGTTTAACTTGAAACCTAACTTTAGTGAATTAGCTAGAGTTTTAAAGAAAGATAGACGTACAATAAAAAGACATTATTACCAAGGAATAACAAAACAAACAAAGAAATAAGCCATCAAAATTGATGAATACACTGATCTATTAGATAAATTATTAGGAGAAGAATCTATACAAATATTCAAATCAAAAAGAATACTTTTGGCAATATTTGGTAGACCAAACAGAATTAAATATCAGCTATTCCGCATTTAGAGCCTATTTATTAAAAGAATCAAAATACAATGATTACTTTAAAACAAATCACATAAGAATTCTAAAGCTATACTCAGAGTAGAAACCATGCCCGGAGAACAAGCTCAAATAGATTGGAAAGAAGATGTAGAAATTCACAACTAAATATGGAGAAATATTGTCTTTAAATGTATTTTTGTATGGTTTTATCATACTCAAGATATAAAAATATTTCATGTAACACTTTCAAGAAATCAAGATGTATTAATTTCATGTGTAACTGAATGCTTAGAACATATTGAAGGAGTTCCAAAAGTAATTGTATGTGATAATATGAAACTACAATGGATAAAGCGCGAACTGTTAAGACATCTGGAGTAATTAATATAAAGTTTCAAGAATATGCAAAAGAGATGGGATTTGAATTGAAACCATGTAGCAGTACAGACCACAAACAAAAAGGTAAAAGTAGAAAATATAGTAAAAATTACTAGATGAAATATACGCTTATAATGGTAGTTAGATTATATAGAATTAGTAGAATTGGTGAATAAAATAATGATGAGGTGGAATCTACAAGTGCATCAAACAACAAGAGAGATTCCAATAATCAGCTTACAAAAGAAAAAGATTCCTTATTACCATTACCACATGAGAGAATAAAGGAATCGCTATAAAATAACAACCCTACAAGTAAAAAGTAAATAAACAAGCAATGATTTCTTACAAGTCCAATCAATATTCAGTACCAATTGAATATATAGGTAAGAAACTAAATCTACAAAGTAGAGATAATTATTTATACCTATATGATAACACGAAATTGGTGGTAAGTCATTTATTAAGTGATTAAATTATAAAGAAGCTCATTATGAGCAATTTGTTAAACACACTTGGAATGATATAGATGAAAAAGATTAAAAGAACAAACTAAAAAGAAATCTAGCTAATAGGAGAACGATTCAATGATAACAAATAGATCTAATTATACTAGATTAAAAGAGAATTTAGAGTATCTTAATTTAAAAAGCAATTCAACCACAGACTAGATGAAATAATAGAATTAACTCAAAAATAGAACAATGTCGGTAATAGATATTCTATTAAAAACTAACAGACTATGAAGTAGATGTGACAAAATGTAAAAGAATCTATGATTAAAGTAGCTAATTTTTCCTTATAATAGATCATTAGACGATTTTTGATTTTTCATTCAATTCTGATATAAATGAATTAGAAATAAAGGAACTTTAGCTAGTTTAAATTTTATAGAAAAACAATAAAAATTTAATATTTATAGAGCAATAGTGGTGTTGGAAAGACTCATTTAGCAACAGCGATTGGAAGATTAGCGAGCAAGCTCTAGATATTCAACATACTTTATAAAAATGTCATGATTTAATAGCTAATTTAAAAGCCGCTCTAGCTGAAAATAGGTTAGAGCGACGATTAAAACACTATTCAAAAGTATAGATTATTGATTATAGATGAAATTGGTTGTTACCTCTGAAAAAGGTGATGAGAGGTTATTATTTCAATTAATAGACCGACGTTATGAAAAGAAGAGTATAATAGCCACATCTAATATTCCTTTTTCTGAATGGGCTACATTGTTTAGTGATGACAAAGTGGCTTCAGCTATACTTGATAGACTGCTTCATCATGCCCAGTAGTACTCGTATTATGGTAATTCTTATCGACTAAAAAGATCATGTTAGTTTTGAATAATTGTACATTTTTATTTTTGTCACTTTTTGTACATTTTTATATTGACATTTACATTGTCGAATTAATTTGCCAGTTATCTTCTCTATATACTCTTCCGATTTACATAACAAAATTAACTTCAATCCTAATATCGATGAAAAATACCTTTCTAAGATAATTTGTAGTTACTTTATAATAAGTACGCTACTGCCCCAGAAGGAGGTGTTGGTATAATGCTAGCATTTCACAAATAATTCTTGTGAATCATTATCCCGGTTATTCTTCTGATAATGAATATTATTTCCTAAAAGATAACAACAAGAAAAAGAAAGTAGCCATTTTGGGACACGACGCATACTCGTCACTTTGTATATGAATATTAAATATTATTATAAAAGCCAATTGAAGTACAAGTTCAATTGGCTTTCGTCTTAGATGTACTAGCATTTCACATTCACTTTCTATAATACCATATACCTTTTCTTGTTGTCAATTAATTCCCAGAAGAATTGATATAGTAAATATTAATTCCTAAAGTAAATTCCAGTTCAAAGAAAAAAAAACTGGAATTTAACCTCAATAATTTTAACTGAACCTTAAATTTGAAATAGACAATCATAAGAAAATATTTATCACCTTTATTACGTTATTTAAAATTTTATCATTATCATCTATTCTTAACTCTACGCTTAGCTTCAAATCTTGGTGAAAATCTTCAATCGGCACTCCTGTTACTGACTTTACAGTACTCATCAAATAACTCAGATAATCTCACTTTCTAATATCATTTCTGTGGTTATAAACTCTTTAAAGCTGACAAAATGGATGATTTTTGTTAGGTACTCTTGTCAAAACATTCAATACTCATCTTTGAGATTCAAAATTAAATGCTGATTCTTATGATTATATCTGCTTAAAAATTATTTTTCATCTTTGCTGTCATTTTTCTCTATAAACAGAAAATATTTATCTATAATAGCTTCTACAACACAAAAGGAAACAACTAATTTTTAGAAGATATTATATCATCTAACTCTAACACTATCATAAACATACTCTTTATCCTGTCTTCATGCTTGTCCAATCTTCTTATTTACATTTTATTTCTTTACTAGTTTTCTCATCTATATTCTTATCACTGAGTCCTTTTCTATTTCCTTAGACCACTCCCATTCCACACAAATAACTCTCCTCAACATTTTATCTTATCCCACTCCAATCGTATAATCTATTTTTGTACTTTTTTTTCATAATTTATAGAAAATCGTTTTTTCTGCTCGATCGTAATAAAAATATATATATTATTCCTTTTAATTTTCTTTTTTCTACCTGACTATTAAAATATTTTTACACGAAATACCACAGGTATCCAGGCAATAATTCTGTAATAATGGTTACCAACTCGGCTAAATAAGAAACATCTTTCATAATATCCACCTCTTATAGTGCTTTCATATGTATTATTAAAAAATTTTATTTTAAACTCTCCCCAACCTCTTGCCATATTGAATTTCAAATCCTGTTTTTAGTTTTCTAAATTCATGATTAAAAGATATTGCAGATGTTGCTTTTGTGGAAAGTCCTTAGATTCAATTGGTACTACTTCTACCTCTTCATCTTTTAGAATTTCTTTATAATTCATACCATGAACTCAGCTATTATCATTTGATAGTAATGTGTTCCGTATTCTACATTGTGTCTACTGAACCGACCATGAACTCTGTAATGTTTTTGTCATGGTCTTCAATTAGTCTGCTATTGTTAATCTATCACTATCTTTTAGCTAATCTTTGCATTATATGTACAAGTTATTTCCACTCTCCAAATACCCATGATGCAATTATGTAGTATTTTTAATAGTTCTCGTACTACATTTCACCTTCTAATTTGCTCGACCATATTCATTTTGTGGATTAATTTGCATCTTCTGGTAATATTCTGTTTCAGAAGTCCATCAAACATAATCAGTACTAATATACACAAAGATTGCTCCGCATTCTTTTGCTGCTAAAACGTGTTCATGCATTTTACTTTATGATTATCTTCCGACCAACATCCTCAGCATTATCAACAGCTGTATGCTGCTGGTGATCGTGCACTAGAATTGGTTGTAACATATCTGCTAACCAAGTTTTTATCTGTTATGTCTAATTCTTTTGTTGTAGCTACGTAGAACTACCTCTTGAATCTAAATAATTTCTTAATTCACTACCTAGTTGTCCATTACTACCTGTAATTAATATCATTATATTACCTCCTAATAAAAGCGAAATTATTCCACTTTTCTCTATTACTATCCATTTTAGCATAGTGCTTCCTACTGTACTTTTGTTCTTTCCTGAATTCGTTTTCTTCATACCAACGAATAGTTTCAGCCAATCCTTGACGAAGTCATGAACAACTTCCTCCTAATTCATCTCGTAATTTGTGCATCTGTCATAACATAGTCATATCTGCTGATCGTTTACATGTTCATATGCATTCTTATCTTCTTATAGTTCGGAATTAACTCAATAACACTTTTATTATCTCTTCTCCATCAGCACCAATTAAATATGTTCTCCAGGTCTACCTTTTGTTAAGATAGTCAGAGCTGCTGAAGAATGATGCTTCTGTGTGGATCAGTCTCTTACGTTCTACCTTCACCATATAATTTGGTTTTGGTTCCTGATAAGATATTAGTTATTTGTCTTGGGATAAATTTCTCGATATGTTGACCTTGGTCCGTAATTATTTGAACAGTTCGATATAGTTTGCCTTTAGTCCAAATGAACACCCGCTGCCCCTAGTAAATCTGAACCTGCTTTTGTTGATGAGTATGATGGATTATAAGGTGTTTCGGCTGTGAACTTCTCTCCCACTCCTTACCCCTTTTCCTGATGCGTCTGCGTAAAGGAAGGTCTCCATATACCTCATCTGTAGATAAGTGATATCTAACATCATGCCCGACCTGCTTCGATTAAAACTATGTTCAATAATATTCGTATGTAAAAATATGATACGATCTCTGAATTATCATTGTGAGATTCAGCCAGACAGTGAACTGCTGGCATCAGTCTCCTAACAAGTTTTATCTACTAATCTCGGCATCTGCGATGTCCACCAACAACCAATTCATATCTCGATCTGCGGAGATCCTGCAAGATTCTCTCTGTTCCCAGCATAGTTAATTTATCCCAGAAACTAGAAATAAGCATGAATATCTGGATGATTATTTATAACATAATGCACAAAGTTAGAAACTGATAAATCCAGCCCACCTGTTACTATAATATTCTTTCATTTATTTACCTCGTTAAAATATTTATTCTTCAAACTTATACGGAGACTCCACCAACATAAAAGTGGCAGGTTTATAATAAAAATCAAAATCACTGCTAGTTGTTATATCTTCCATATACGAAATCATTATCTGCTTCATATTCGTTAAATGTAGGATGTTTAGCATCTTTTTCTTGATGTACTAGCTTGATAAATCAATCTGCCAGTCAATTCCAAGCTTCCTTTATCGTCAATTGCGATCTCCTCATCTGCTTCTGCATTATAATAATTATCCACACCTGTACATAGAAGTTGGGACATTAGTGATAAAGTCGCATAAAGCCGTGTGCCAATCCTCTGGAACCAAAGTTGTCTTCTATTATGTTCTGCAGCGATAAAACTTTCCCCACTGACCATGTGGGCTCCTTTTCTCATGTCGACCAATAACATCAAAGCACTGCTCCTGTCACTACGCGAATAAGCTTTTGTTTGTGCAGCATTTCCTCTTTGGAAATGTAAACCACGAAATACTCAGCTTCAACCGATAAATGGTAATGATTGTCTTTAGAACAAAGTTAAAATCTATACCCAATTTTTATACTTCTCTTCAGAATAACTTTCCGTGACTCATCAGTGATGCTCCAAAACATCTGGCTCTATATTATTTTACATCCTTTAATTTTAGCTTCTATTACTCTCATTATTATAACTCCTGTTCAGCTACTTACCTGTATATATTGTCCGTAATTATTTTTCTTCAATGGTTGTGCCAATTTAATCAATTGTTCTCATCAATGTATCCCCATGCGATAAGCTACTTTCTTCTAAACATCAACTTTAAGATTTTGACGTTTTCTATAGTTTCAATAAAATTACTTGCTTTCTAGTAACGATTCATGTGTTCCTGAATCTAACCAAGCATATCCTCGTCCTAAAAAGCTCTACATTTAATTCACTTAGGTATACTATTTACGTCAGTTATTTCTAATCGCTCTTGGAGATGGTTTAATGTTCTTAGCAATATCTACAATATTGTTAATATAGAAGTATAAACCAGTTACTGCACAATTAGATTTGAGGTTTTTCTGTGGGTTTTTCTTCGGATTGATACGGCCTTCATTCTTTGTCAAAGTCAACAATCCAAATCTCTCTCGGATCGTGAGACATGATACCCCAAATACTGTAGTAGCACCACTTGGACGACTAGCTTGGCGTTGTAAACTATCTTGCTAAGTCCACCACCATAGTATATATATTATCTCCAAGAATTAAGCACACAGAATCATCACCGATAAATTCTTCTCCAATGATAAACGCCTGAGCTAATCCGTCTGGACTTTCTTGAACTTTGTATTTCAATGTTTAACCCTAATTCATTACCATTTCCAAACAACTCCTCAAAAACTGTGGGGTATGTCAGTTGGTATGATGTATCAAGATATCTTTAATTCCCGCAAAGCATTAAGATAGACATCGGATAATAAATCATTGGTTTAATCGTATATTGGCATCAATTGTTTTGATACCGCCTTTTGTAAGAGAGGATTATAAGCGTGTTCCGCTTCCCTCCTGCTAAAATTATTCCTCTCATTTTTCCACCTTCTCCGAACAATTCATTATTCTAACGATATATATAACTCTATTTTCCTGAAAGATATTATAATGCTTTCTATATTTTCCTTTTAATATTAATAATACAATTAAGTACATAATAAAGAATATAATTCCCACATTATTATAAAATTAGTAACTACACCATATTTATAAATGTCGATTTTAATAGTAACGTAGCAATACTATGCTACTGAACACAGTAGGAGAAAACAATCTTAGCTATTGATGTATGCTATATTCCCTATTAAATACTTCTTAGAATAACATGCTTGAACTGTCATTTGACAAAATTCTGCAACTAAAGTAGCTATTGATGTCTCCTACTATTTCCATACTTAAATTATTAATATTAAATTTAAAAATTAAATTAACTGTGTCACTCGTGACTGCATGCATAAAATACTTTCTTTCTGTTTATTAAAGCATAATGTATGATTACATGTTATATTTGAAAAACCTGATATTAATAATATAGGCATTAAAATTTGTATAGAAATACTGCAGGTATAGAATTCTCCACCTAATAACACTATACTGATCTGCATGCATAAAATGTATTGACATTGGTCTACATAAAATATTAGTTGTGGTTGATTCTTTTAAAATCTTATTATACTGTTGCTGATTGCTTTACTAACATAAAAGACAACCTAGGCAACACTGCACTCCCTGATGTAATTAACATTAATAAAGTCATTTTACTTTAGAAGCTACTGAGTATAGTCCAACAGAAATATCATCACTCATAAAGCCTAGCATTACAGTATCTAAATTAGTGTAAAATATTAACAGCCAATAACGAAGAAAATAAATATAATAATGGTTTTATATGTTTGTGATCCAAGTCTTTAACAAGTTTTAAAAGAAATAAAATTCCTACGTTATAAATGTTCAATGATTTGAACTTAATGTCGAAAATAAAGTTGTAGCTATATAAATAATATAATCTTCCTTTTCTCTAACAAAGATAAAAATCAATATTAATGATATAAATTTAAATAGAAGTGATCTTTTGGGTTATATAGTTTATATTGTTCTCTAACCCACTATAGAGCCAATTCAAAGAGAATACAGAAGACAATACCGAGATACTAATGATAATAACTAACATCATTTTCACTACTAAATACTAAATAATGATAGTGCAAACAATATAATAACAACTTCTCACTGCCATTATTAAATTTATTATTATTAATTCTGAGTGGTTTTAGTTAATTCTTTTCTTATTGTGCCGAACTGTTGATACTTGCCTCATCCCTTAAGTCCCTATTCCCAAAAGTTGCAACTAATACGTACGTACGCTCCTACCGAGGAGATTAGTAATCACTCCTTCCCGGCGCTAAAACCCTAGATATGTATGAGGAAAAATGGTGTGAGGAATACTATATTAGAAAAGTGTCAGTATAATATTTCATTAATTACTTATATTTAATATAGTCATTTCCTATTTCCGTCAGTGTGTGATTGACACCATTTTGTATGTAGACTAACTTGCAATATTCTGCCACAAATGTAGTGGAGTTAATTTACATGATGATTAACCCATAAAAATCTTTTAGTTTTCAACATTCTCTTTAGACTATCTTTTTATTATTTTATTTCTCTTTATATTTCCAAAATTCTCTTCCGTATTTTCTTGTAATAATTCATTTTCTAAATCTGTCATTTTGGAATAAATGAGCTTATTCCTAACTTTTAATGATTTTTCTACTGTCCAATTCAAACATTTCGTTTGGTAAATAACAGTTGTTTATATATTTCCAATGGTTGCATATGCCCATCTATCCTGATTCTCTTGATATACAAATCTATATATATATTGTGTGTTTTATCTATATCAAGTATGGGCGCAATATTGTTACTTTTTCTCTTATCCAATTACCGGTCCATGATCGACAACGAAAGATGTTTCAAAATCATTTCCTATATAAAATACTAAACCCATTGATTCTACAAGGATAATCACTAAATAGTACTATTTTATTTTCTTTTCCACAGAACTATATTACCGCAAGAAAATCAATCTAAATATTATCCTTTTATATGGCCCTTTTAGGAATGAGACTTTTGTATACTCTGTCTTGAATTGTTCCTTTTCAACCAACATCAGCAAGTTTAAAATCCCATCATCATCATTTGAGCATGTTCAATGAAAAATATCCAGCTTTCGCTTTTCTTCTGAGATATAACGATAAATAATTGATTAGCTTTTAGCTACCGTCATGACTCAATTCCAAGTTCTATATTTACTCGATGCATCCATTTGATTAGCTATTTTATTAATATCATCATCTAAGATATTTCAAATTTGTTATTCTCTAAACTTATGCATTGTCTGAAAATAATGTCAAGAATTTTCTGTGTTAAATCTTTGCTTAATGATGGATATGAGATGATATCTATCTCGATATATATATACTTGTTTCCAATTTTAGCATTTTACATTTCTTGATATTTGTCCAAATAACACCTTTAATGACTGACCTTCTCTTGAACAAAAATGCACCTTTCTTTGTCATGTCACCAATGTTTCCGCGGAAGTTTTGATATAAAGAAACAATATCTGCTACCATTGGATGGTTTTCTTTTCCGAGTGACTTCAGATAAAATTTCATCGCTTCACATTGCTGACTCTTTATGAAATCATTGCATTTTATCGATGTTCCTGTAGTATGGCTGAGTTCTCAGACTTTTGAGAATCAACTATAATCCGAGTTCTATATTGTCTCATCATTTTCATTTTTGTTCATAGGAATCTCTAATTTTATCACGAAAACTACTTTCCTATAAATTTCAGAAGACTACGCACCATAATCGCTTGAGATAAAAATTTCATCAAAATACTTATAAATATCTAATGCCTTCAATATATCTGTAATAAAGTTCAGGTATCGGCATAGAAATCGAGATTAATCATATTTTTCTGTCCTTTAATTTATTACTTCCCATTAGCTCCACTGTATCCTTATGCCAGAATATATGTTTTCAATTTCTATATTCAACTCTGTATTCCTAGCAAGAAAAATAAATTCACGGGCTTGTATACTCTACTCTTATAAATTTTGCTATATTTCTTGCATATATTTCTCTAATAAATAAGAATACTTTGTTTCTTCATACCTACTCTTCTTTTTATATTTTACTGTTCTATCTTCTTATGTCTCATATATGTGTGAAGAAGATGCTCTATACTTAAGATTGTCGCTAATTCTTTTGACCAGAATATGAGATAACTCTGGGTGACCATTTCTATGTATTACCAGTAGCCAAAAATCAAAGCTTACATAGATTGTGTCATTTACTTTCATCTGTCACCTATCTCTATTTTAAATAGTGTAGTATCTCCACTATCCTTTCGTTTCAGCTCTACCATCTCCACATAAGGATTACTTCGTGACTCATATGCTCCTCTTCATTTATCCTCTAAACTAGTAGTTTAAGAAGTTATTATAGATATCTTCTTCTTTTTATTTCTACTAAATTTTAATGTTCCCTGGCAACACCTTCTGGTCTTTCAGTGGTATCTGCGCTTAACACGTACTGGTTTCCCTAATGATGGTGCGCTCTTCTTGGATTTCCTCCAGAGATCAGTGTAAAATTAAATAACTCTTATTAAGGAAATTGTATAAATCTACTCTTCTATATGGTTCAATCAGTGTTAACTCTGTCTTCTTCACCGAATATTCTGTAACTTCTCTCACCTTAGGAGTATGAATGATACATTACTTGCATTACGCTTTCTTGCTTGCGATGATAACTTTGGCACGTCTTTTTCCATGGGTTTCCCAAGATCCACGTCTGACGGCTGTTAGCATAATTAATGCAGTGCGTCACCTATCGATCAAATAATTCATGTTTTATATTCTGGGTTAATCGTAGTTTTGTGCATGCTATACCAGTGACTCCTGCAACATAGATAGTATCTTCGCTCTCTTCTCTGCCGAATTCTCTCGCTTTTCCGTGGGCGCAAAATTGAAGTTAGATACTATAGATGCTGCTTGACGAAAGTTAAATTCCTCTGGGAATGGACACATGACATTGCCAGTTCTTAATCCAGCGCTTCCAACATGTCCAACTCATACCCAGATAGATGCAGCTAATGCCAGTATGCAAATATCGTTGTTGTATCTCCGTGAATTCTTTTCATCACGTTTCTCATTTTCATACTGCGTTTAATGTCTAAGATTGATGTTGTAATAGTGAATAAAAAGTTTGATTATCTCATCTATATCTAAAGGTGCCAATCTGGGTCTACTTCAGACATCTAATACTTGAGTTTAACATTTCTCGGTGTTGCCCCAGTAACACATACTTTCATCACGAAATGCTGATTCATTTACTAATGGACACATTTTATAGCTACTGGTCTTGTTCCAAATACTAATATTATCATACCTCGTGATTAAAAAGTCTTTCATTATTTCTGAATATGATCAAATTTCCCGTATACCATCTATATATATGTATGTTGTGACACTTTCTCTATTAAATACTACTCTAAAATTTCTTTAAAATATACTCAGAAAGTGAAATAAAATAATATCTTCACTGTCTATATTTCTCTTCACCAAATGGGCCACCCTATTTCTCTTCATTAAATAGTCTGACGACCTCATATCTTGTTATATGAAAACAGAACCTTTGTGATAATATATAGTGTTTGTTAAACGTAGGAGCCCTATATCCTAATTTGCCCAGCTTTATAACACCATTCCCGTTTCTTCATAAAATATAAAAGTACTCCTCTGGAATAAATCCTAATTCATTATTATATGGGTTTTAAAGAAACATACATGCTCCACCAACATAATCTGTTTCTATTATATCAGGAAGCTGTTCTCTTTTCATTCTATGAGTCCTAGTTACTATTCCTCTGCTTGTGTCTCATATCTCCCCGTTGATTGAATATACTCTTCATCCAGTACATGCCATTAGTAACTGGACTAATAAATGCTGCTATCTGCATCTATCTTGCTATTACGTGCTGTATCATGAGTTATAATTGTATCATTATTTAAGCCATAACACATGTATGCCTGTATCCATTTTAAGTGCATAATCTAATCTAAATTATTTCCATGAGCCTGGCCTTTATTCGCACTCACTTTTTATCATTATAATATCTTGAAACTTAGCTTCTATCATTTTACTCTATCATCTTCGGGTGTATCTACCACTACTATATCCAATCATTTCGTCGGGATAACTCAAGCTGCTCATGCACTCAATTGCATCTTCATAGTACTATATTTCAATATAATAATACATGTTTATCTTTCCTGCTTTATGTACCTCCCTTTCGACGACCATCAAGATAACACATTGTCCATCACTGTCTTAGTACAGAGAAAACTTCTCTGAATTCCCATAAATATTTAATGAGAGTGGAAGTTGCAATATATTTCCCAAATGGTGAAATCCATAAAAGCTCTATCGTACGCTATCTATATGATCATTAGCTAGACTTAGTAGCTTGTACAATAGTTATTGTGCCATGCATTTGCAGAATGGAAACTAATCCCAAACTGCACAAAACCAACTCCACCGATCCCAAGTCATCCAGGTACCCAGTGAACATATCTGATGGACCATGCAATACTAAAGTGCTCTGAGATTACTATGCAAAACTCCTAATCCCTTTCATCCATTCTCCATCTGAAATCATGATAAACTAATAATCTAATTCCCAATATCATACCTACTTCTGCATAGTCACTGTTTGCAAAATTTAATCCATATAATTTTACTATAAATTTCATCGATAGAAATTACTACAAGGAAGCGTGAAATTGCCAATAATATACTTATACCCTTTATATGACTACTAGGACTAACATTCCTAATAATGCTGCACAATCAGTTTCTGGTCCCGAGTTGTATCACTTTTATATAATAAAATTATTATAAAGCTCTAGAAACTTCGCGCACTCCTAATTTCAAATATGAAAGTACCTGCCTATCAAATTCCTGCTGTAATTAAAGGGTTCCATCTATTCCTAATCGACGTGCTCCAGCTTCCTATACCGCAGTCACCTATTCATATACACTGAAATATAGTTAATCTAAAAAGTGTATCTAACCGAAAACTTATAGTTCTGAAACTAATGAGCCAGTAATAAATTTGTTATGTATTTAAAAACATTTGTGATGTTTAGTTGCTATTCACCCGATTACCGCTAATTGAGGACAAAAATAATAGCTCCAGACATATTGTCTAACATATATATCTTTCAAAATCTGAGGCATATTTTTCACCAACCTACATATATTCCATAAATAACGACGTAAAAGGTGTCCAAAAGCCGTATGTACCATTTGAGTGAGCTTTATTAATATTCTTTAAATGTGATGGGTATAACAATTATACAACAGCAATTACACGATTGTCAAAATAATTTCTACAGCGTGTCTAATTTTAAAGGAAAAATTGAAATGTATACCTATTAACTAAAGATGAAAAGTAATAATATACACATCAATGAATTGTACTTTTTATACTATCCTCACATTCTTCTACTCGAACGTGCCTATTATCTGATATATTTGTTTCACTCGTTTATCCCGAGCACTAGATTCTAAAAATTTCCATCTAATAGCATGTTATATTTAAAGATATTTATTTTCTAATAATTTAATAATAATTGTTATAATCCCACTACTAATTATTATAAAAATATACAAACAATCTTTCAATTTCCTTGTACCTTACTGAAATGATATTCTTCGAAAAATTTATATGTCGCTGTAATTTTAGGATCGACCCTTCTGTAGTCACCAGACACTTTGAGGCATAATTAAGACATCATCTCACTTTAGTATGATTGTAAATATCTTCATATTTAACACTCCCTATATATTTATACGTTTATCTTGACACTTCCTTTGTTATCTAATGGGTCCTATTGTCTTATATAATGTATCAAAATCTTTTAGACTTTTAAAATTGTATCGAAATCAGACCAATGACTTGTGTTCCAACATAAGTAATTGTTAATTTATTTTTATTCACTTCTCTGATTTTCCTGCAATAATATCCCATTATAACCAAACTTCTTACTAAATGTAATTTATTTGTTCTTCCTCAAGCTCGTAATCTTTTATTAGATTTACTCCTTCAATTTTAAACTAGAAACTAAAACAACATCTGCTCTCTTTATCAGCTGTCCTTCTTGTTTTTAACTTTCAGTCTTCCTTCTTCAGATTTACAAAATAACTATGATAATCCATGCAATCGTATATAACTTTGATTTACAATTTGGATCTAAAAATTCATATTGTCTAGGATGACTTAAATAAATATAATCAAGTCATATTTCTTTATCGTTTCTATGAAATACTTGCTGCATAGTATTAAACCATTGTGAAGTTGATATCTATGAATTATTTTAATGTACACAGACAATTCCAAGTTATTCTACTTTTATTGTTGATAATACTTTTATTATATCCGTATCTGTAAATAACACTTTTATTTTGTATTTTTTCTGTAATTTATCTACGTCAAATTGTGGTCTTTGCTTTATCCAATTCAATCTACCACCATTATATAAGATTTTGTTTCATTCTTTAACCTCCATTCTAAAATTTTATCTTTGACTTTGCTTTTATTTTTATTAATATAAATCTACTAAAACAACTTACATCTTCAAATACTTCTTATAAATACTTGAAGTCAGAGTGATTTCTACTTAATTTCTGACTTTATTTCCAATCAGCCAAACCCATTTACACTGCTCAAACCGTCAAACCTCACTCCTTTTTGAAAATACTCTTCAATATTTTCCTAGTATTTTCCATCTGTTCAATACTTAAATTTTCTCTCTCAATTTTACGTACTGATTGGCTATAAGTTAGCAGTACGATCTTTTGCTGATTCATTAATTTTAAAACTCATCTAAAATCCTCTTGAACTCCATAATCATAACTATGTTTACTAGTAACATTCTCATTATGGCGTCGATACTCGTTGTTGCTAATGGAAGATAATAAACCTTTCCAAAGATCTCTCGCCCACTTAGTTACAAAATTATCATGATGAAAGACATCCTAAAACTCTCATCATTATTTTCTGTACAGGTAAAGCTTTTAACAAATCAAAATTAAAAGAATAGTAACAGCCATGCTCCTTATGCGCAAAAATGAAGTCATACCATGTGCAGCTCACTACCTGCCAGGGTTATCTTTCTATTTTCCGAAAGTCACTTGTCCATGTGCATCTGTGTTCTCATAGGCTAACACGTCGATACTAGAGTGAATCTATGGATAGTATCATTATAAAACTTAAACTATTCTTCAAGCCATCGTACATCCCACCCATCATCTCTGTATCGGCGAACATATAAAAATCATACTTTTCAATGTCTTTGAAGCATAATTTAGCCAATCCAATTATAATACGCACCGTGTTTTTCGGAATCGCTAAGAATATATTTTATTCTACTATCTTTTTACGCATACCTTTTATTATAACGTAATGTATTGACAGAGCAATCATCCCTGATAATTAATTTCACAGTAATTATGTATATGATGATTTATTGCGTTTCTAATTGTTTAGAACATATTTTTCACCATCATATGTTGCCATCATAATTAATATAGTTCTCATTTCTTCCGCAATACTCCTCCAATACACTCATACGTTTCTTTTAACCTCTGTACTTCAGCTGTAAAGAGTCTCTTTCCAGCCTAATCCTCTAATTTATCACTATTTAAACTTGAATTATTCTGACTGGGTTTTGTTGTTTTGCTTCTAAATCATCAGGTGATTGCAAAATCAATTCGATCTGAGATTTTGAGATTATTTCTGCCATCTCTTTTATTGTTATCATTGATTTTTATTAGAAGATAACTATACGCCCTGATTTCCTCTTACTACTACCAGATCAAGTATACTGGTAGCTTGCACAGCTAACTATGACACGATCTTGTTGTTCTCAGTACTCTTCACAAGACTTTGCTCCTTCTTAAAGTGCCATCTCTTAGCTCGATGATATTCTCCTATCAGTCTCTTTTGCGCTGAGGTCCGCCTCTCTGCTCTCTCGCTAACCATCTTAACGTCTAGGTTGTACTCATTAGCATAACTTATAGATAATGTTTCTGTCGCTCTTTTTGAACTTGAATACGATGGGCGAAAACATTTAATATATATATCAATATATCCATACTCCTCTTCTAGATGCGGTTTAGCATTTTCTTTTGTACCATAAACTCTCACTAGATGATATGCACACCAATGTAGTTTCACAATATTATTCTTTGTACCGGCTGAGGTTTTCATCTCGACATGTACTCAACATTGTCTCTACAGGTTCTTCCACATATAGTTCTGGACTCAGCAACATGCGCCCTCATGAATAACATAATCAACTTTCAAAATTAAAGATCTAAACTCCTCATTAGCATCTGTACTCTCATGATATGATTTTTATTAATCTTTATATGTTCTCGAGATCTCTTCTATACCATCCCCATTTCTGGCACGGCCATGCATCTTATGTATATATCCAAATAGTTCATTCGAAACTAACTACTATCCATAATAGATGAAGAAATTAGTCCTGTTGCTCCTGTTATCAATATAGATGATCTCTTAATTTTTCAATATTCACTATGCTGTGTAATGACATTTTAACATTATAATACGCTTCATTTTAAATCCATATACTATTCCTCAATCCAATGCTCTTTTTCGCTTTTATAATCTTTAAATATTTCTAAATCATCTAGAGTCGCAATTTTTTAAATTCTTTTCTGGTCGTCCACAGAAAAATATGTTTTCTTCGAAAATTTTCATTAATTCTAGCTGCTACTTCTGTAATACCTTTTGTAACGCTTCATTATGTAAAGATAGTATCATCTAAATTATAGATATGAGGTCTCTGTTCTCATAATAAAATCTCCCATGTATTGATTCTACAGATTCATTTGCTCTTGTTTTCAATACAAAAGAGTCACTCTACACAAGGAATGGCTGCAACAGCATTACCACTTCTTATAAGTTAAAAAATGCATCAATCAATTTCATTACTAACCATCGGTCTATTTCATCATGAGTACAACTAGTACATCTTCTTTTCTTATATTTTTAATTTCTGTCAATCCATTATAAATTGATAACTGACCTGTGCTCCCCATTAACTATGTGACTTCAATTTTTGAAATATTAAACTGTCTTGCATAAGATTTTCAACATTTCTTCCCACCCTTTTAAAATTACACGCAAATTTCATCAATTCCAGGATGATTCTGAAACTTCTCTAAAGTATGAATAATTATAGGTTTTATTTTCCACATGTATAAACTGTTTTAGGTATATCTTGTTTTCATTCTGTCTTCCTATGCCTGAAGCTGTTAATAACACTATTCATATAATTCCTCCTAATATTTTAATTCTAAAAACAAGTGTTTTCCCTTTTACCTTTGGGAGATATTTACTATAATCCTCCCTATAAAAATCCTTAAATAATCTTCTGAAAATATTGGTACTATTTAATTGTTCTTTTTCAAATATCCCTTTTTGTAGATACTACATCTTCTCGTTTTATATGTTTCTTTAGGAAAGTGTTTTTCTACCTGCTAGGAATTGCTACAAATTCACTATTCTCATCTTTTACCATGAATTACATCTATCATTTCCACAATAACCATCTTTTTAGAGAAATAATCCTTAAAATTCTTCCTAACAAAAGCTTTATATTAGAGTAATTTCACCGTTCTTCAAGCTCTCTTTATTTCTGTTGGTAAATTTCATTGTTAAAATCTCGAACAGCGAAACTCAAAATTTAGCATTAAACTTGAATATTTTTGAATAAACTCTTAATGCTCCATTATTAAAGGTATTCTCTATATATAAAGTCGAATTGATATCCCACATTGTTCTTCTGGAGAATTCCAATCATCTTTCTTCTAGCGATTGTACCTCTATTTGTCACTAATAAACCTAATTCAGGATTAGACTTTGAGTTTGTAAATAATAATCTTTCCTAATTTTCACCAAATATTTCCGACTAACTTATTACGCTACTTCACGAGATGTTGATATCAATATCATCGTCCCATGGGATAACTTTATGTCGAATTGCCCCAAAATATGCTACTCCACTCAACGAATAATCAATGTCATACTTTTCAAAAAGGAACTATTTCTTTTATAATTTCTAATAACTCTTTCTGATACAATTTTATTTCATTATCATTCAATATTATTATATCATCTTTAGTATATTTCATTCTCTAAACTCCTTCTCATACTCATCAACTATATAATCCCAAGAAAATTGTTTCTTAATTCTCTTTAGCATTTTCTTCAAGAACTTTTATCTTTTTCCTCATCTAACTTTTCAAGCTCTTCAATAAGAATATGAAGATTGTCTTTTCCCAATATAAAGCTCCGTTTTTCTCCAACTCTCTATTAAAACCTACATCTCAACAATAAGTTTAATCCAGTACTTCCTAAAGCTTTAGAAGATGGATTTGTTCCACCTACTTCATGCCCATGGAAATAAGCAAAAGCATTTTTCTTATGTATTTTTAATACCTTTTTGATCATATACAGTTCCACAAACTTAATACGAACATCATTATCAAATCCTTGTTGTCTTTTAATTTTTCATAGAATGAATTTTGTTCAACATTAGTTATTAATATTAAAATCCTTTTTACTATTAGATTTTCATAAATTCTCTAATCATTGTTTCGTAGTTGTTTTCTGGAACAAATCTTCCCACTACGTAATAATCATTTTCTTTTAATATTCTTGCTAGAAAACCACTCTCTAACTACTTCACTCTCACTATAAGAGTACTCTTATTTAAATCCGTCCCATAGGCTATATAAGTTGTTTTTGCAGTTATATTTTTATAATCTTCTTTAATGTATTTTTCTATATTTTTACTATCACAAACAAGTTTGTCTGCATGTTTTACCATAAGACTCTCTGATATTTTCCAGTATTTTTCTAACTGGTAAACTCCCGATCTCTTAACCATTCATGACCATCAGGATTAACTAATAGTATTCCACCTATTTTTCTATCTTTTAAGCTTGAGCTATAAATGGTCCTATTCTACATGCAAGAACATAAAATATAGGTCTTTCGTACTTTTTCTTGTTCTGCTTTCTTTATAGCCCATTCTAATGCTTTTACATCATAGTAAATAGCTTTAGCTGTGACCTATATTAGGCAAGTTCTATAGTATAACAATTTGCACCATTATGTACAATTCTTTTTCCACAATCCCCAGATTTATCATTATTTTTCTTTGTACATGCTACATGGTATTGTATATTTTTATCTTTTGATTTTTCTGTTAATTTTTCTACAAATGTTTCCAAAACCACCATATTTTGGCTGGTATACCTTTTGAACCTACTATAAAAATATGTTGCATTTTTGATCTTTCACTTCCATTTTATCAATTTTTGTGTTAATATATCCATATTCACTCATATTAGTCTGTGTTTTAGTTTGGCGACGAAACACAGTCTTTTTATTTCAGCTAGGGAGTAACTCAAAAATCCTGATTTCTTAAGAAACAGGATTTTGTCTGAGTCTTTCCCCACACAGTTTATTAGATATCAATAAATCACTGTGTCTATGAATTATCATATACACTTTTTTAGAAATTTAAGACTTTTGGGACAATCCCTATTATTCATTTTACTTTTTCTCTTTAATTACTTGCTTCTCTCGTTTTAAGACAACCATTATAGTTTTAAATATAATTTTTATGTCCTGTCTTAACGACCAATTTTCGATATATTTCATATCTAGTTTAACTACTTCTTCAAAATCAAGTATATTACTTCTCCCACTAACCTGCCACATTCCAGTAATACCAGGTTTTACCTGCATACGTTTGAAATGATGAAGGTCGTATTGCTGTATACTTCATCAACTGTTGGAGGATCGAGTTCCTACTACACTCATATCTCCTTAAGAACGTTGATAAATTGTAGCTCGTCCAACGACCAATCCCTTTAATTTCTGACCAAATGGGAAAACCCTAGGATCATTTTCCATTTTAAACATTAGAGTCGTCTCTAACTCATTTTGACTTGAAGCTTAGCTTTTTCCTCCTCAGCGTCCATATACATACTTCTAAATTTGTATATTTTGAACTTTACCATTTTTGACCTCATTCTCGTTTGAGTGAATATAAGGGTCTTGGCGCTTTGTCAACTATCGGTAATATTATTAAACCAACAAGAATTGTCAACAATATTCCCACTATTGAAATTGTTATGTCCATTACCCTTTTTAATATTACCTGACGTAGTGTCGCTATTTTTTATAGCTGATGTCAGATAAATATTATCACCTTGAAGGTAACCACTGTATTCGCTCCAACCTCTTTTATAATAGGCGTAATATTGATTTTTGTCGGAATACCTAGTATTTCTGAAAGATCTTAAAGATTTCTACCAGGCTAGTCTGTGATGATAAATTGCATATATTTCATCAACCCCAGACAAGATAAAAATCTCTAATTTCACTTATATTATGAACTACAGGCTTATCATTATAAAATCATCTTTTGAAGTGTTAGCGTATAGCCAACACCCTCTACAATTATCTGGAAGTCTCCTATAGTATCTATATCACAGTCAGATAAAATTATAATATTACGGCTATCGTCTCGATATCGATTATTTATCCTTTTGTAGACAGTTCTACACAGTAGATAAAACAAATGCTAGAACTAAAGTAAATAATCAATTCTAAACTTTCCACTATATTAAAGAAATCTTTTACGGTTAAATATTACCAAAAATAATGTAAATAATGAAACAATCTTCAATACATATATAAATGTCGACTTAAATTCTTTTAAATATCCACGTTCTGATATTGTCCAGTACTCTTCTGACATTAATGCCACTAGGATACCAAATAACATTCATAACAATAAAGAAATATAAATTATCTTTTGACTTTTTCTTGAAAAATCAAAACTAAGAATATAAGCTAAAGATAAGGCTATTAATCAGTCACTAAGAACAAAAACTTATTATTTCTTCTAATATAATACATCTTGTTCTCTCTTAACTTTAGACTTTACTTTTTATCTGTTTTTATTTGCTCCATAGTTTCCATAACTCACCATAGTGCCCATAGTAACCACCATAACCTAGCTCATTTGAGTTAACTTTATTTTAAAAATTATACCCTAAGAACTCTGCTCCACCTTTTTCTAGTTGTTCTTTAGCTTTTTCTAAAACTCAACACAATTAGCTTTCAACTACCATTACCACTCCATCTGCCTTAGAGCTACGATAGCAGCATCAATAACTCTGCCCAACAGGTGGTGTATCAATAATTACATAATCATAATACTCTCTAAATACCTCAACCATAATATTGAAGTTTTTATTTTTGTAATAATCCTGTTGGATTTGGTGGTACTTGTCCTAGCTGGAATAACATTTAAATGTTGAATATCTGTCTCATAAATAACATCCTCGATTGGAGATACTCAGATAGATAATTAGTTAATCCACTAATTTTTATTTTTTTAAATTTGAAGCTCCTGCCATAACAGACTTACGCGTATCTGCATCTACTAAAATAGTTTTCAGTCCCTAACTTAGCTAATGAGATAGCTAAGTTAGTTGATACTGTACTTTTCCTTCATTTTCAGAAGTTGATGTTATAACAATTACCTTCTTATCTTTTCCAAAAACTGGATATTAGTACGTAAGGCATTGTAATACTCTTCATTTTTAGGATCTCACTATATTTTTATTTGTTAGTAAATTAATTTGTGCCATGTTTTCTTATCCTATCTCTTTCCTGTTTTTGTATCTGGACTACTCCTAAAAGTACCAGTCCCATACCCTCTTCAATATCTTCTGCTCTTTTAATTCTATCATCTAATAATTCAAATAATACCACTCCAGCTACAGCTATAATGAACCCTAATGCTGTCGCTAGAATTGCATTTTTAGGAATATTCGGTGAACTTGGAGACGTTGCTGCTTTTGCCTCTTCCAGTGTTGTTACATCATCAATTTTTGTTACTTCTTTAATTTGATCTGCTGATACCTCTTTTTACAGTATTAGCTAATTCACTAGCTACTTGTGGGTCTTTATCTCGAACAGTGATAGAAATAATACGAGTATCTTTTGGAGCGTCTACACTAACTTTCCCTGCCAATTGTTTCGCTGTTATCCCTAAACCACTCTTTTCTGCCGAATCTTCCATAACCTTGTTTGAAAGAATAATTTCTTTATAGTCTTTTACTAATAATGATCCTAACTGAACATCTTGTGTTGTGATTGCTTTTATCATCTTTCTTTTGATTAACTACATATACTTTTGTAGTAGATGAATATTGTGTGTTACCAAGAAAATACTATAAGCAAGTGATACTGCAGTAAATAGAACTGTCACTAGCTAAAATCAATATTTTTCTTCTCCCAAATACTTTTTATCAGTAGCATAATATCTAACTGTATTAAATCTTTTTCTTGATTATCCATTTTATATTTTTCCTCTCAATTAAATTATTTTATTCATTAGTAGTTTTTTTCTTGATTTTTCAAATAGTTCATAAGCTATTGTAGGTCCATATTTTTTCCTCGATAATATCATACGCTTCTCTCATATATGTTCTTCGAGAATCAATATTGTGCATATCACTTGCGATAAAGTGAACTAACTCCGCGTCCAAGTATTTTTAGCACGCTTTTTATAGTGTTTGTGTTTGTCACCGATAAGTTTGGTTTTAGAACACTAGCATGCATTAACTTGAATATAAGCAATCCCATGTTTAATTAGCTCTTGAACACCTTTTTCATCTACATCGTTATATCGTTCAACGTGCGCTACTACCGGAGTTAATCCTAGTAGTATAACTTTATTCAGTGCCCTGTGAATTTCTTTATAACGCATTTCATAAGGGAACTCGACTAATACGTAATCCGTATCAGCTAATCTCGGTAAATCCCTGCTTTCGATTTTCGATTTCTCCTTCCTTGTAGTAGACCTCACTTCCTAAGTAAACTCTAAGTCACTAGCAACTTCTCCAGCAATTTCTTCTACACGTTTGAAATTCTCTTTTATTATCTCTATATCTGTCTCAAACATTCCTCGTCTTCTATGAGGTGTTGCAATAATCGTTCTAACACCTTGTTTATAACTTTCTTCTAGCAAATCACGAGTATCTTTTTCAGTTTTTGCACCGTCGTCCACTCCGAAAATCACATGGGAATGTATGTCTATCATTCTAATTCCATCTCTCATCTATTTACCTTCCAATACATCTTTAATATTCGCTGTAACTTCCGCTAAACTTTGCTCATCGATTTGCATCATATATAGTTGTGCTCCTGGCATCGCATATGATGGTAAGCCCATACTTCCAGTACCAGTCAATGCTTGAGAAGTTACATTGTAATCTTTACCTGAGCTAAGTTGTTCATTCGCAAGACCCATCGCTGTTTCAATCGGCATATTTGTTTGAATCGATTGATTCAATTCTTTAATAACACTTTGATAATTCGCTAATCCTTCTTTCGAAGTAAGTTTTTTAATTATCGCTGTAATAACTTTTTCTTGATTTTTACCACGATCGTGATCACCACCTGTAAGACCATATCTTTCACGGACAAATGAAAGTGCCATATCAGAATTCATATGTAATAACCCAGGTTGGAAATCTTTTTTCCCTACATGTGATATAAATGCCTGATCATTATACACATCTATTCCACCAACAGTATCGATTAGTTTCAGGAATGATGTGAAATTAAGTCTTGCATAGTAGTCAATTTTAATACCATAGAGGTTTTCTAATGTATGAATTGATGAATCCACCTGTATAATCCTGCGTGCGTAAGCTTTATCGTATTGGTTGTTACCACCATCAGCAATTTTTACATATGAGTCACGTGGTGTTGTAGTTAATAAGATTTTTCCAGTTTTTGTTTACTGTCATAATAATATTAACATCTGAACGACTTACACTTGATACTGGTCCATATGTATCAATACCACTTCATAAATACTAAAACATCTCCAGCATTTTGTTTTACTTTTGTATTTACAGTTTTTGTTATTTTGTATGAGTATATTACTTTTTGTTTTATCTTTTAAGATCTTGGTGTTGACTTGTAGATTAAGTCTTCAAATGAACTATTCAGCACCATTGCTCTAGCAGTTCCCTGCTGTTAGTTCATCATAAGCTGAGAAATAGTTTTTGATTCTGAAAGATTTAAACTTTGTTTTTTTCTTTATCGCGAATCTCTTTCATCAGTTTATTGATATTTTTCTCCATCTGAAGAAACTGGTGCTGACACTGTAGCATCTTTTTAAGTCAGCTAGTTTTTTTCAGCTTTGTCATTTTTTAAAACTACAACATCTCATCGTGTATTCACTTATCGTTGCGTTACTATTTAAACTGTCGAATAATCCAACTCGCTGTTTCTAAATTGCATGTACGAGAATATTAACGCAATATTCATTATTACTAGCATTATTACATTAAATATTTTTCGCTTTTTTCTTGATAATTAAAGAAATATCGACAGTACTATCGCTGCAAAATTATTACTCCAATTATTGCATAGTTAATTCTCAAAAGTTAAGAAGTCGTATTTTCAACATCGTCCAACTTACTAGCCCACCTGAGTATAATCAGCAAATGTCAATATACCATTTACTATATCAAATGCTCTATACTCGATTCGCTTCTAGCATTACGGCTATTTGAATTTCTTTCTCATTATTTTGTATCCTCTTTAATTTATAAATTTACTAATACAGCTAAGCTCAAGATTTCTTCGTGTTTACTAATTCTCCATCAATCTGAAAAATATTTCTGATTTACAGTTACTATTAATGAGTTCATAGTTAAATGTTTAACTCTTTTTAATTTATTGTGTTTTTAAAAAGTAAGCAGAGGTAATTATAGATAAATGTTAGAGTATTCATGTTTTCCATAACCATAACATGAAGTTTGCCATCTTGACCTGTGGCAGTTTAGAAAACTTTTATCCCCCACCTTCATAAGGTTGAGTCATAATATTCAACAAGTATAAACTATCAGTATCTATTTTCACCAGAGTCCCACGATATTTTTGCCTTTATACTTTCTTTCAACATGAAAATACCCTATTACTCCTTGAAAAAGATAGATATACTTGCCTAAATATTTCTTTTAACTTCGAGCTATTCGCTCTTTTTATTATATCAGCATTAAAACCGATATCAAATCCTGAACAGAATTTTCTACCGTTAACAACACCTACATCATATTCTATAAATTTATTTTGAATCTAATAATTTACTTATTTCAACAGTTTTATCGAACTTTATAGATCTCGCAAGATCATTACCAGAGCCATAAGCAAGATAAATGAAATTCTTTACCATGATAGTTATTTACCACTCGTTAATAGTACCATCACCACCGATGACAATTAATTCATCACCGTGAACTTCATTCATCAAGTCACTCGTATCTTGTTTTTAGAGGTTTTTCAGCACCTTATACTCTAGCTTTTTCTCTTTAAATCACGCTCTATTTTTTCAAGTTCAATAAGACTATTCTTACTTCTAGAATTTACAATTATTTCAATCATATTACAAACCTATTCAAAAATACTTTCATCTTAACAATTATATTGACAAAAACAAGCATTTATCAAAGATTTATCTATTTTAAAATGCTTGAAACAATGGGCTTTTTACTTATTTAAAGGTTACTTTGTATTATATTTTTCTGAATAAAAATCTATCCGAAAAATTATTTTTTTATTTTGGATAATTTATAAATTTAATTTTTATTATTTTAGCAGATATTTCAATTTGAAATTTTATTCTCATATTTTAAAAATTTTTAATTTTAGATTTTATTATATCATATCTACTAAATTTCCTACCATTAACTATTTTAGACTTTACACATTACAGTACGCTTTTAATATAAATAAAAAAACTATCCTACTGACGGTCGGACGAAGACACTTAATCTTCACCAACTACTAAATCAATAGAATAGTTTATTATTTTTATCAAAAATATTCACAGACATAGAAAGTTACTCTACAGGTACTCTAATCTGTCTATTTCAGGTTTTTCAGGTGTTTGCGTGAAATCTGTATCGATTGGGCTTTCAGGCGCTTTTTCACGAATAGCATAATCGCCACAATAAAGTATAATAAGCACACTGAAGTAGTATCCCTACTGTCATCACTCCGATAACTATCGCTGAAAGTAGGAATAAAAACTCTGAAACAATTCTCGCTTTCATAGTAAATGACGCTATTAATGCTAATAATAAAGCAACAATCGCAACTATTGTATAAACTTTACCAATAATACAAGTAACGATACAATATCTATACCTGAGCTTTTTAATAATGATGCAACTCCTGGATCTTGTAATAAGTTATAGCACAGGTTCGAATTCTTTTTGTTTAAATACTGTTGCTAATCTGACTAGAAAATGCCCCAAGAGATAGTAACCCTGTTACAAGTATCATAATAAACATTTGCAATCCACGCTAAGATTTTTCGACTTTTCTACTAAATGGTTTCATAAAAATGCTCCTTTTTTTATATGTTGATTAAATTATATCACAAATTTATTATAACCTGTAACAATTAATATACTATCTCGGTTAACTCTTTACTGGAATTCACTTTAGAATTTACTTTCTGAATATGAAAATAATTTTAGCAAAAATTTTTATATAATCCATAAAAAACTCAACTTTTTAATGTTATTCTTTTTATTTATTTAACAATTAATTTTCATATTATATATATAAAAATCAGGAGTAACTCAAAAATCATGATTTCTTTTTGTCAAGTCATCCCCGCACAGTTTATTAGATATCTAAAAAACTTTCACAAAGTGAATTTATATATCAATAAACCACTGCATCTATGAATTACCATATACACTTTTGTTAAAATTTAGGACTTTTTATGTAGCCCTTTTATAGGCTTTGTAAAGATTATAAAACATTTTATTTAACACGAAATATTTCAATAAAAAGTAATCAACATAAATATCATTAATATAATTAATACAATTTTACCTCGATAGTAACAAAGCACTTAAAAATAGCCTTTTTCTTAACTTTTTATTTCTTCCTAATCTCTGTTACAACATATTAGATATGATAACTTCCAGTTAAACTTCAAATATACTTTATATTATTTAATATACAATATATTTTTATATCACATTTACATATTTTTCAGTAAATTGCTATAATCAAAATTCCCTCTTCCCCTTTTTACAATTTTTTAAAATAAAGGAGTTAAACTTATGAAAAATTTTAAACTTAAAAATAATATTACGATAAGAGTTACTGATGAGGTATTTTCAGCTATACGCAGTTCTCATTATAAAGAAAGATACGCTAAGAAAAGAGATGCGAAACATCAACTTGTCCATTATCACGCCTTTGATACAGAGAACAGCGACGGAGAGAATCTAATCAAAGATCATTCTTCATTGCCAGATGAAATAGTAATCTTCAACGATATGCAAGGAGCTTTTATACGATGCATTAGCTACTTTTAGCTATAGAAGACCAATTGCTACTTTTTCAACTTATATGTGCAAGGAGAATCTCTACAGTATCGCAGATAAAAACATAGTAATCCAATGGCAATTCGCCGTCATCGTGAAAAACTATTTAAACAACTATCTATTTTGTTAGTGAAAATATGAAATCAAATAGAAATATACTATATATTGAATAAAAATTTATGGCATTTTTGTGAATTTCATTATTAATACTGTTACAAAATACCTACAATTTCACTATAGATTATGAGGGGTTATTTTTTTGTAAGGTTCATTATTTCTACAGTGTCATTAATCGCTGATACTAATCATACATTCATCTTTGTCTTTTATTAAGATATTTGCATAGGGAGTTAGAGTATGAGGAGGACTATTATGAAAAGACAATTATATCTAAATGACGACGACACTGAGAGATTTTCACGAAATATTAAATCAGAAAAACAACTGATTACTAGGGCTCTATACTAAAGTTCATATTCCCACCTAAACTACACCATGATTTCTACAGTTATGGTTTAGAAGGGTTACTAATCGTTTCTTAATTCTGAATGAGGAAAAATAAGCGAAGAGGATTTCGATCGTTTTGCTTTTTACTACTATTAAAGAGAAAATTAATCGATGAAATTCGTTATAGAAATAAAGATAAAAGCATACCTTTGGATATATTCGACAATAATATTTCTGACGCTACAGATGATAATATGAATATTTGTATATACAGTTATTAGAATATATTCAAAAACACGCTAGATAAAGAGGAATTTCGATTATTTCATGTGAGTTTGTAAAAACACTAAATATAAAAACTCACAGCTGAAGCTTTAAACATTTCTTTTATCAACAGCATATAGATTACACAGACGAATTAGGGAGTTTGTGAAAATTTTTATTAGAATATTAATATAATATTAATATAATATCTACACTCTATGTAAATATCAAAAATATAAAAATCACCTACTAGAAGTAACTTAAACATCCCTAAATTTTTAAAAAGTGTATATGAGGACTTATAGACGCAGTGGTTTATTGCTCATCTAATTTGATTTATAAAATTTAGCAAACTTTGAGAAATGGCTCTAAAAACCGATTTCTGAAATTATGATTTTTGAGTCACTCTTTTTGGGGCTGACCCAAAAGTCCAAAAATTTTAACAGAGTGTATATGAGAACTCATAGACGTAGTGAGTTTATTGATATCTAAATTCGCTTTTATAAAAGCTTTTTAGATATCTAATAAACTAGTGCGGGGTGACTCTAAAAATCTTGTTTCTTTCGAAATCACGATTTTTGAGTCACTCCCTTCTCCTAATTTTCAGAATCAACCGAATTTGACAAAAATCATAAAAATCGACTCTTTGAACCTAATCTCAGAGCCGCTTTTTATTCTATTTTAAGTTTATATTTCAATTTCACCGGATTATGATCACTATATCTATACTCTTGATTTAGTGTTTCTACACCAAGTACTTCTATATTGTCACTCGCAATATATCCATCGATAATGAAACCATATGTTCCTTCACTATCTTTTACATAAGGTTTATTATTAAGTCTTGCTGAATTGCGACTTTCATCATATACCAAGTTAAATCCTACTGGTAATAAACTCTTATCAAAATTCTCGGCACGCCACAATTCTTTTTGGCACAACGTTAATCTCATCTTGCGTTAAAGTTTTTAACGATTGATTAAAATCCGCTCCAACTAGTACATAATTCCCTTTCTTATACTCATAATCGATAAATTCAAGAAGTTGCTTCATCTGAGCTTTTTTACCAGAATTACCTTTGTCATAAGCATCAAGATGAGCGTTAATTAACACTAGGTGTTTATCACTATTTTTCCACTTTTGTATAAATAACAGAAAATCCACGTTTTAAATTAGCTAATCTTTTCAGGGAATGTAAATGGGATTGCCATTTGGAATCTTCTTGCATTCTCTATTTTGAAATCAGTCGCAGTATATATACCACTTTTCACCTTTCCTAGTGGTGGTAATGGATATGGTATATATCTAACCTTGAAGTTATAAGTTAAAATACTGTTTAAACCAAGTGCTTCATCAAATGCAGTAACTTGATTTATATTATAACTACGTTTTTGAATCTTCATCAATTTCTTGAATAAAATTAACATTCGCTTTCTCATTTTTAACTATTTCTGTAATATTTTTAGATTTTCTTCTACATGAACTTTATCAAGAGGTAACACCATCTTTTCCACCATCCATAAAGAAATCTTCATCTTTATCAAGCCCTGCATAACCTATATTCCAGTTAAGGGCACTATATTCTGTTCCTACTTTTGCTATTTCTGAATTACCTTGCTTTAGTGACCTGCAGGCTCTCCACTCCATTAGGGCTGTATTCTGTCGCCCATAAATAGCCAACTAATCCTGCAAAACCCTAAAGCTGCTATTAACACTAAACTAACAACTATTTTTAATATTTTTTCATCATTAACCTCTATAAAAAGGGGACTCGATAAAATCACAATTTTCGAGTCGCTCCCTAATGTTTTTCATTATATACTATTTATCTTTCTTCTTATCGGGCAATTGAGAAACGATAATCCCTACAAATACAATAAACATACTGATTCCTTCTCTTATCCCAATGTGTTCTCCAAGGATAAGCACACCACCTATTGCAGCTACTACAGACTCTAAACTTAATATTAGAGAGGCAGTATGTGGCGGAACATCCTTTGACCTACAATCTGTAAGTGTAACCTACTCCACTAGAAAGTACACCAATTCTAATAACGACCATATAACACCTATAATATTTTCTACAACAATCGGTTCTTTAAAAATCAGCTAATCCTAAACTTAAAATTGATACAACAACTAATTGTACAATTGATAAGAACATTGAATTAACTCTAGCTGCAGCATAGTCAATAACTATAATATGAATCCCTGAATAAAACTGCACTAACTAAAACAATAAGATCCCTGTCTCTAGCGTCACCTCTTCTTTTACAGATAAAAATAAAACCCAATTATAGATAAAATTAATCCTATAATAAAGAATTTATTAAGTCTATTTCCTAAGAAAACACCTATAAATGGTACTATACAAATATATAATACTGTAATAAATCCAGCTTTACCGGCAGTTGTCATACCGACACCAATTTGCGAAATATACATCGTAAAAATAGTACTACTCCACAAATGCCACCAAGCACCCAACTTTTTTATTTTTGTTATAGGCTCTGCCAAAATCTTAGGATCTTGACTTCTATATAAACTTGGTATCAGAATTGCTACAGCACCAAGAAATACTACTGCAATTATCGATCTTATACCTACAACTGTAAGTGGCCCTAAAACTTTACTTGCTATATTTTGCCAAATAAAAGCTAGACCCCAAAATAATTGTAACAATTATTAATAATAACTCTGAAATAAATTTTCTCATTAATACACCTTTTCCTATATTTTTAAAAATTTAAAAATACTAAAAAGTATTCATTAATCATAGTAATAAATATATTAGACTGTTATAATTTTATACGTTATTTATAAAAATTCAACTGTTAGCATTCTAATATTGCTTATTATCACACATTACTAATTACAATCACTATTTCCTAGGAAATATCAAAAATAAACGACATAGACAACCGAAGTCATCTATGTCGTAAGTTAATTTTATTATTTAGCACCTTCGTTAGCTGTTAACTCTAGTTCGTAAAGTTTGAATTTATTTTTCTTAACTTTATCTAAGTCGTAAGCTTTAACACGTTTGTTGAAGAATGAGATACTTGTATCCCAGCTTAATGGGAAGAATGGTAATTCTTCAGCTACTTCACCATCAAATTTGTTGTAAGTCTGCTTTAATTTAGCATCGTCAAACATATCTGCTGATCCTTGAGCTTTGAAGCTGTTTTTCGAATGCTTCAGTAGTATAACGGTATAAGTTTAATGGAGCTTTTTTACCTAGTAACTCTTGACGGTTAGGGTTTGTTCCATATTGCCATGCACCTTGGAAGATGTCGATTGATGGATCATCTGCTTGTACACGTTGTGCAAAGTCTTTTGGAGACATAAGTTTTCCGTCTACTAATTTAACATCTAATCCTACTTCTTTCCATGATTTTAGGAATACATCAGCTAATGCTTGATCATATTCAGCACCTGTGTTACGGATAGCGAAATTGAATGAAAGTTTGTTTCCGTTTTTATCTTCACGTAGTCCGTCACCATCTTTTATCTTTTGTATCCTGCATCATCTAATAATTTTTTTAGCTTTTTCTACATCTTTTTTTAGCTGTCAGTAGTATTTTCATTTACTAATTTACCTACAGCTGCTGGATACATACCAGATCCAGTTGGAGTGAAACGTAATCCTTTGAAGATTTTTTCATTGATTTGGTCACGATCAACTGCATATAGGAATGCTTGACGTAAGTTTTTATCTGCTAGTTTAGAGTTAGGATCAACCATGTTTTCTCCTTAGCTTTGTCGAATTTACCTAATTTGAATCCAACATATGACATGTAACGAGATGAATCTCCTAAGAATGTTCCATTCTTAACATCTTTTGCTCCTTCGTAAACACTGGAGTAACTTGTCCAATACGTCTACTTTACCATTTTTGATTACTTGGCTAGCTTTGAGCTGGAGCTACTGTTTTGAACTCGATTTTTAAGTTTCATTTTGTCTTTGTTGTAGTAGTGAGGGTTTTTGTTCTGCAAGAACACTTTCTCCGCTTTACTACTTTAGTGATGTAGTAGGACCATATGATAATGGTTTTTGTTTAAGTCTGCTTCAGCAAATTTAAGAAGTCTTTAGAAGCTTCTTCAACTTGTTTCGCATTTAAGAAGTCAGTAACTAAACCTCTCACTCCATAGTAATGATGGGCGTACTTCTGTATATTAGTACTACTGTTCTATCATCTTTAACTTGGATACCAGAGATATTTTTCGCTTTACCTTCGTGGAATTCTTTCATTCCTTCAATAAATTCGTATGCCTCATTATAACGAGTATTTGTAGTGAATTTAGGGTTACCCATAAGTTCGTATGTAGCTACGATATCTTTTGATGTGAATGCTTTCACCGTTGCTCCATTTAGCTCCATCGTGGATAGTTAATGTAACTTCTTTTTTCTCACGATCCAAGTGGAATTTAACTGCTGCATCGGCATCATCTTGAACAACACGCCCCTCTTCGTCAGTAGGGAATGTTCCACCCATAACCGCTTGGTTTACGTATTGGTCTTCAGCTTTATCTGAGAATACAGGATTCCAAAGACCTGTTAATGGTTGAGCTGATAAGATACCATATTTTAATGTAGCACCATCTACAGCCGATCCACCGTTATCAAAAACTTGTTTTAAATTTACTTTTGCTTTTAGAGCATTTTTGCTTCAGAATTACTTGATGTTGAACATCCAGCTAAAATTACTGAAAGAGCCATCGCTGAACTAAATACTTTTTAGAAACTTATTCTTTTTCATTTTATTTCCTCCATAATATATAAAAACTTATTTTTCAATTATTTATGAAATAATTCTAACATTATTTTTAACGATAAGTCAATAGAATTTTTCAGAAAATAATATAAAAATAACAAAATTCTATATTTAAATTTCTGTTCCTTATTTGTAAAAATAGTATTATAGTAATTTTTCATCATTATTAAATTTATCACTTTTCTAATTTTATATGTTTATCAAACTTTAAACGACATCTCATCTTATAAACCACAATATTAAATACTATTATTTTCCAATTATTTAAAATTATCTAATAAATATAATTTTCATATACAATTCCCAACCTAGTCGATAAACATTATCAGTTGGGAGTGACTCAAAAACTCTATATTCCCCTATATATTAATTCAGTAAAAACAGAGCATAATTACTATTTTCAATGGCATTATACTCTGTTTTTAGTTATTAAAATCTATATATTATAATCTGTAAATCCCTAAAATTTGTTAAGAATTATTTTGTCCTCTGACCTTTCCCTTATTATTGTTTCCAACTTTATTATAACTAATATTCCTTAGATTTCATTTCTTATAATATTTTCAATGCAGGGCGACTTGCGCCCTTTAAATTAATTGAAAATAAAATGAAATATAAGTTTATTAGGGGAAATTCAACTCAGTGTTCTTAGCTAAATCTCAATCCTAAGCTAAATTAATTTTTTGCTGGTGCATCCGCAGTTAACTCTAAACTATAGACTTTTTGTTCTCCAGTTTTTACTTTCGCTAAGTCGAAATGATTTAACACGTTTGTTAACCCATTGTCATAGATTGTTGCCAGCTGAATGGTAACCAAGCAGCTTCTTCTCTAAATTGTTTATCGAATTTTTGGTATGCTTCTTTTAAGTTTAGCATCATCAAACATTTCGCTACTTCCCATTGCATCTAATGATTTTTGTAGCTCATCAGTTGTGTAACGTTGTAAGTTAAGTGATGAAGTTTTACCTACTAATGAACCTGGGTTAGGGTCACTTCCTCAATCCCCAAGCTCCTTGGAAGATATCGATTCCTGGATCATCTGCTTGAGTACGTTGTGACCAATCTTTTAGGTGACATTAGTTTACCATCTACAAATTGAACATCTAACCCTACTTCTTTCCAAGATTTAATGAATGTATCAGCTAATGTTTGGTCAAAGTCTTGACCTACATTACGGATTGCGAAGTTAAATGTTAATTTCTTACCATTTTTATCTTCACGTAGTCCGTCTCCATCAGTATCTTTTAATCCTGCTTCATCTAATAGTTTTTTTAGCTTTTTTTCTACATCTTTAGTAAATTTCTACCATCTTTGTTGTAGAAGCATTTGTCCACGACGTGGTGGATATAATCCAGAGTCAGTAGCTGTGAAACGTAATCCTTTGTAGATTTTTTCATTGATTTGATCCCAGTCAACTGCATAACCAAATGCTTGACGAACTCTACGTCTGTCTGCTTTTAGCATCTAGGATCAACATCACTTTCACCTTTTTCTTTGTTGAACTTTACCAAGTTTGAATCCTACATATGACATATAGTAAGTCTGATGTCCTAAAGACTGTTCCGTTTTTAGCATCTTTTAGTACCTTCCCATATACCCTAGTTGTTAAGACTATCATGTAGTCTATTTCACCGTTTTTTAATTACTGCACTTGCTTGAGCTGGAGATACTACTTTGATATTCAATTTCTTTGAATTTTTCACATCAGATTTTTTTGTAGAAAGTATGGATTAGCTTTTGCTAATACACTTTCTCCGTTAACTACTTTATCTAAAGTAATAAGGTCCATAAGATAATGGTTTTTGTTTAAGTCTGCTTCTGAGAATTTAGAGAAAGTCTTTTTGATGCAGCTTCCACTTGATCTTTTATTTAAGAATGTTGCAGATGAAAACCAGAACCCCATAATAATGATGGTTTAATTTCTGTATACTTTAATTACTACTGTTTTTATCATCTTTTTAGCTAATACCTGAAATGTTTTTAGCTTTTTCCATCGTGATAATCCTTTCATACCTTCGATTACTTCGTATTCATCACTATAACGAACGTTTTCTGTATACTTAGGATTACCCCATTAAGTTCATAAGTCGCAACGATATCATCTGCTTTTACATCTTCACCATTACTCCACTTTTCAGATCCTTTATGAATAGTTAATGTAACTTCTTTTTATCACGATCTACGTGGAACATAACTGGATGCATCATTTTGTCATCTTGTTTTAGACGGTTTGCATTCATCATGTTGAGAATGTCCCTGCCATTGTATCTTCATTACATCATAATCAGTTGATTGTAAATAAAACACTGGATTAAACATCCCTGTTAATGGATCTGCAGCAGATGATACCAATTTTAAGTTGTTGCCCACTAAGCGCATTTCCACCATTGTCTACAGCTGTCTTAAACTCTACAGCCGCCTTTGTTCCCTTAGAATTGTTACTTGCGCTTGAACATCCTGCAAGTAACATTGTGAGAGCCATAGCTGAACTAACTACCTTTAACATTTTTTCTTTTTCCATTATCTTATCCTCCATGCTGTACGTCGTACAGTCTTCCTTAATAGTTATTTTTTAGCAATTATATCAAAGAAATTTACTCTAGTCAAGTAATTGTCAGAAAAATTTTTACATTGTTTTTCGTTTATCGGTTATATTGAGTTGATATTAACTTTTCAATTTACATAAACAATCTTAATTTTTCTGTATCAATCTTAAAACTAAATCTGTGTTGTCTATAAAATTCACGAATGACTTAATTCTTATTTTTAAGCTACTTAAAAAGCAATGAATTATCTGTAATTATAGATACTTTGATACTTAGCTATAATCAAATATTTCAATCATTTTAATCTGTCTCAATCGAGTTTCAAATTCTCTTTAAATTTCTAATCTCTGCAAAAATCATTTATAAAATTTCATGAAAAAAGCCATGTAGAAATCTTTCTACATGACTTTTCTAAATTATAATCTTTGTCTAGCATCTAAACTACGTCTTAGTGCACCACCGATAGAGTTGATACATAAAACGATGATTAAAGATTGCAAGGGCTGCCGGTAACCAAATGTACATTTTATTAATAAGAACGTCTGCATCTTTTGCATAAGATAACATAGTTCCGATACTTGGTGTTCCTGCTGGAAGACCGAATCCAAGGTATGTCAGACCTACCTCGATACCCATATTAGCAGCTAATGATAATGTAGCTTCTACGATAATGATCGAGCTAATATTTGGTAAAATTCCTTGTAACATGATTTTCCAATCTGGTGTTCCCATAGTTTTTGAAGCAAGAACATAATCACGACGTGATTCTGATAATGCTTTACTACGTACTAGACGAGTTGACCCCATCCATGCGAACACTGATAAAATCAGAATGAATAGTACAAGTCCGTAATCACGTTTGATACTTACGAATACGATGATTACCATAAGAGTTGGGATAATTACCATAAAAGTCTACGAAACGCATCACAATATTATCAACACGTCCACCGTAGTATGCAATAACTAACCCTACTGCTGTACCAAACCCAATTGTTAATGCTGTTACCGCAACCGCGATAAGAATTGAATTAAGCATCCCCATCATTAGCCATCCAAAAACTGAGTGACCACCTACGTCTGTACCTAATAAAAATCCATCCTCACCAGGTTTTTAAGAAAATATTTAATAGATCTACATCAAAGTAAGTACTATATACTCCACTCACACGAATGTAAATATTGAAAAGTACTACAAATACTAAGATAGCACTTAATGTTACTAAAAGCTGCAAATGCACCTTTATCTTTTTAAACTCACGAGCTACAACTGAAAAACCCAGAAGGAGTTTTTAGTTATAACTTTTTCTTCTTTTTACTTTTTGTCATTGTTCAACTTCCTCCCAGTCTAGTTTAATTCGTGGGTCTACAATAGCCATAATAATATCACTAAAGTACTACCAAGTAGTGTTAAGAAACCAGAGAATAACATTAATGTTGTAACAACACTATAGTCTCTATCTTGAATACTTTGATAGAATAATTGTCCCATTCCAGGGTACCCAAAGATTGTTTCTACGAAGATACCACCACTGAATAATCCAGTAATAGAGAATCCGAAGAATGCTGCGATTGGTAAGATAGAGTTTCTAAAAATGTGTCCTGAATAAACTTTTTTAACTGGCACACCTTTAGCACGTGCTGTTTTAACATAATCACTTTGTTTCGCGTCGATAACTTCATTACGTAAATATTGAACAGTTGATACTGTTGATAATAACGCTAAACAGATACCAGGTAAAATTAAGTGTTGCAGTTTATTAATATAGTATGTGAATGTTCCTGGATCAAGGTTAACATCTACAGATCCACTTGTTGGGAACCATCCTAAACCGAAACCAAATAATGCAATCATGAAATAAGTATAATACGAATGATGGAATCGCTAGGAAGAAGAAGTTATAAAAGTTTACGAATTTATCGAATTTAGAACCATTATAACGACCTGAATACATCCCTCATAGGGATAGCAATTGCACATAATTACCGCAGTAAATAATGACAGGTTGAATGTATTGAAAATTCTTTTCTCCTAAAAGTGTTCCCTACTGATTTACCAGTAGTATAACTTAATCCGAAATCTCCATGGATAAAGTTATTCAACCAATATAGGTATTGTTGATACCAAGGTTCATAGAACCCACTCGCTTGACGAATCGCCCTCAATTTGTTCTTGAGATATTTTTGGATTTTCTGCTAAACCACTAAATGGATCCCTCAGGCATAAGTTTAGCTAGACCAAACACTAGTATGCTAAGGATGAATAGTTGTGGTATCATTACTAAAAACGTTTTTAAAAACTACTTTTCCACATTATACTTCTCCTCCTTTCATAGCTACATAGTGTGTATCTGTTAATTTTTAAGTGGATACACTCTTCCATCTTTATCGAAATAATCATTGTAATGTTTTTGATACTCTTCTTCAACAGCTTCTCTAATTTCTTTTTACTTCTTTAGCTTTATCTAAAGTTAGTACTTGGAATAGCCGCAATAAGACGTTTTGTATAAATGTGTGTGGATTATTGTATATATCTTCACGAGTTCCACGTTCTACGATACGACCGCGATACATGATATAAATGTAATCACACATGTGCTTAACAACACCAAGGTCATGAGAGATAAATAAACAACTTATATTAAAAATCTCTTTGGATCATGAAGTTTAATACCTGAGCTTGAACTGAAAGGTCAAGGGCAGATACCGGCTCATCGGCTACGATTAAACGTGGATTACACGCAATCGCACGCAACACCAATACGTTGACGTTGTCCCACCTGAGAATTCAAATGGATATTTATACATAGCTTCTTCACCCATACCTACGATATTAAGAAGCTCTAATACGCGCTTTTCTAGTATCTTCTTCAGATAAGTTCTCAAAATTACTAATAGGTTCTGAAATAATATCTATAATACGTTTTTTAGGATTTAAACTAGACATTGCATCTTGGAAAATCATTTGAACGTCACGATTATATTTTAGTTTTTTACGAGCTGCTTTTTTAGTAACATCTTCGTCTTTGTAAATAATTTGTCCATCGGTTGCTTTTTCTAAGCCTAAGACTACTTTACCTACAGTAGTTTTTCCACTACCACTTTCACCGATTAGTCCATAAGTTTTCCCTGCTTCGATTTCAATATCAACCCCATCTACTGCATAGACATGATCTTTAATTGTATTGAAAAATCCACCACGAATGGGATAATGTACTTTTAGATTTTCTACTTTAAGCATTGTTCTCCTCCCCTTCAAATTCAAAGTTTTTATAGCATGTACAACGTACATGATGTCCTTCTTCTACTTCATGTAGAGTCGGATTGTGTTCGTGTTCTTCATCTTTTACCCAAGGTATACGATCAGTAAAACGACACCCTTGTCTGTCTAATGTTTTTAGAGAAGGCACCATCCCTTGAATAACGTAAAGGTCATCACTAGAATCTTCATCATCAAGTTGAGGAATACTACGTAATAAACTACGAGTGTACGGATGTTTTGGATTTTTGAAGATTTGTTCTGCAGTTCCAATTTCTACTACTTCTCCAGCATACAGTACAGCTACTCTATCAGCCATCTCAGCAACTACACCAAGGTCGTGAGTAATTAGGATAATTCCTGCATGCATCTCTGCTTGAAGTCCTTTAATAAGGTCTAATATTTGCGCTTGGATCGTCACATCTAGAGCTGTTGTTGGTTCATCTGCGATAAGTACACTTGGTTTACAACTCATCGCCATAGCTATCATAACACGTTGACGCATACCACCTGATAACTCATGTGGATATTGTTTTGCACAACGTTCAGGATTAGGGATACCAACTTGTGTTAATAATTCAATAACACGTTTTTGTCTTTCTTCTGAACTTAATTCTGTGTGATAAATTAAAGCTTCTTCTATTTGTTTTCCAATTCTGTGTAATGGATTCAATGAAGAAAGAGGATCTTTCGGAAAAATCATTCCAATATCTTTTTGTTCTAATTTTATTCATTTCATCTTCTGTTAAGTCTAGTATATTTTTTCCCATTGAAAAATAATTTCTCCAGTAGACTTAGTAAGATTTTCATTATGAAGACGCATAATAGTAGTCGCTAATGTCGACTTACCACAACCACTTTCTCCAACGATTGCTAATACTTCGTTTTTATATAGGTCTAAACTAACTTTGTCAACAGCATTAAAATAATCATCTTTAATTCTAAAGGCTGTTTCTAGATTTTTAATCTCTAATAGTTTCTCCATTTACTCTATCTCCTTCCAATAACTTTTCATCTAATTAATAAATACAGATTTAAACTTCATTATCTTTTATTTTTCTTTAAATATTGTTCTATTAAATCATAACTTTTTTATAAATTATGACTTCTTTTAAAAATGACATACTACTATATTATAAAAATTTTTAGAAAAAGCAATAAAAAGAAGAAATTCAAAGAGAAAAATCTAGAATTTTCTGAATATTTAATTAAATATGGGACTTTTGACACTTGTAAGGCAAAAATTTAACGAGAATCGATATCTCAAAATATCCTGATATATCCACTATAGAGTAGGGTAAAACAAAGAGCAAAAAGAATTAAATAAAACCTGAAAAAGAAGGTAATGACGATATACTTCAACCGAAAAACTAGATATAAATAGAAATACTGAATTTTATTGTGGTTATCTATTTTTACAAAGTTTATACTTCAATTTGGGATTAAATAAAATCTCAAAAAGAGATTGAAGATAAACATAAATTTACATTTTTCACTAAATGATATTCTATCACGATTAATTTACGGAAGAATTTTATCTCCATCGTCTAAAACATTTTACAATAGGGTTTTTCTGAAAAAGTTGTTAAAAATATAAATATATAGAACTTCATCATTTTTACAGAACCTTAGAAATAATTTCTCAAGAATCTGATTTTTCATAGAAATCGATTTTTTAGAGTCACTCCCTGCAAAAGTTTATTAGATATCTAAAAAGCTTTTATAAAGAAAAATTTAGATATCAATAAACCACTGCGTCTATGAGTTCTCATATACACTTTGTTAAAATTTTGGACTTTTAGATCAGCTCCGAGAAAAAATTAAAAAAATTTTTCATAAGAGACAAAAATAAAAAGTACGCATTTTCTCTGTACAATAAAAGTGATATACACCCTTTATCTATAGAGAGTTATAGCACCTTTATCTTTTTTACAAGTATCAAACTTAGAATTATATTTTGAATATATTCATTTTTTTAGGTTTATAACAATAACGATAACTCTCTGTTACATTATATTACTCTGGTAACATTTCCTTGAATTTCAAGCAGTTTAATTGCATTTGAAACGTTTTTTATAATATAGTAAATCTGTAATTTTTAAATTTTTATTTTTCAGGGAGGTTATATGACAGATTTTAATACAGCTAGTTCTGCCTTAAAGATGATTCTCGTCTTCTTAGAAGGGACTTCTATCTTTTCCTTTTCTCCTTGCGTAATTCTATATTACCTATTTATATCGGTATTCTTGCTGGAAAAAGAAAATAAAACGAATGCGATGAACTAGTCTTTAATAAACGTAACACAATTACAAATACACTGTCATTTGTACTTGGTATTTGTTCAACTTTTTTCATCCTAGCTTTTTGCAACTAGTTTTATCAGTATTTTCTTAAAACGAAAATATTAAAACTTTACAAATCGTTAGCGGTGTCTTTAATTATTTTTATGGGATTATTACAACTAGGTGTCTTCAAGATAGGATTTTTAAAACAAGAATTTTTCAATAAAAATAAAGTAAAGAGAAAAGAAAATAAAAACTACTCTATTCTTGCTTTTTAATGGGATTCACCTTTAGCTTTTCTTGGACTCCATGTATAGGGCCAATCTTAGCTAGTGTCTTTTTATATGCATCTAGCCACACTGGAGTAATGAGTGTTCTTCTAATTCTTGCATACTGCTTTAGGATTTATCTTACCATTCATCCTTATAGCATTCTTCGCTTCAAAATTATTAGGACTATTCAAAAACATACAAACATATTGAAAATACACACAAGTTATCTCTAGGGATTATCCTTATTTTAATAGGTATACTAATCCTCAGTGGATCGTTTATCGCATTAACTAGATACTTTTCTTAAACTGTAATTTGAATTGGAGGAAATTAATATGAAAAATTGACAATACTTAGCGCAACTCTTCTTAGTAGTGCTCTTATTTTAAGTGCATGCTCAAGTGCTTCTGAAAAAAAGAAGAGACTAACAAACAAACTTCTACATCTTCATCTAGTGAAACTAAAAGCTACTCAAGCTTTTGATTTTACTGCAATGGATAAAGATGGGAAAAACTGTAAAACTTAGTGATTTTTAAAGGTAAAAAGTCTATATTAACATGTGGGCAAGTTGGTGTGGACCATGTATGCGAGAAAATTCCAGAATTAGAAAAAGTTTATCAAAAATATAAAGATAATAAAGATATCGTCTTTCTATCAATGACTTCACCTGATGATGCAGAATTTAAAAACCAAAGTCCACAAGATAAGAGTAAAGATGTAATTCTTAAAAAAAGCAAAAAGAACTTGGTGCAACTTATCCTGTTCTTTTCGACGTTAACGACCGCTTCATCATAAACTACGCAATTCGTTCATTCCCTACTCACATTTTAATCAATAGTGATGGTACTTTTGAAACTAGAATTGCTGGTGCTGTTACTGAAGAATCACTAACAAAAGAAATAGAAAAACTTAAATAATAAAACATCCGAATCTAATTTATTTATACACATCTATAACCCAAACCTTTAGGTTTTCTATAAGACCATGTAACTATTAGATTCGGATTTTATTTTATACAAAGATTCATTGCTAGGTCATACTCTAACTTGACTCATCAACCATTCTTCCAATAACTTCTCATGAAGATTTTTCTTCACAATCGAACACAACTACTCTTTTTCGTTTAAATAAATTAGCTAGCTTTTTGTTAATGATGATATTTTCTCATCATCTAAAATTGAATAACCTAAATAAAACCTCTACTTCTACATATTCTGCATAGTTCAACACATCTATTTCTTCTAATCTCTTTAACAAATGCTCCTCTTTTTCTGGATAATTTCGACTATATTCTCTTATCCCTCATAAACTCCCTACATCAAGATTATTATCAAAAAATATATTTAAAATCTGCATTCTGAACAGTTGAGATTATCAAATTCTGGACTTTCTTACCAACTGCAGCTATGATAATACCTATAGCTGCACCTTTGACCTTAGCAACAATAGTCACTTTCAAATCTGAGAACTCCTTTTTAAAATATTTACTAAATCTATCCCATCTTGATAAGCATAATTATAATATAATTCATCCTCACTATTATTATTTAAAATGGGAAATATATTGAAGCCGGTTGCTTTATTTTTCACTTCTTCCTCTATCTCCCTCACATGAAGCGAGCCACAACTATAACCCAGAGCACAATATTTCATAAGATTTACCTCATTACTCGGTATTTCCTCATAATCTGGGATTTCTAATATTATACCTTTGTTATTATCTTTTTACTGCAAGTTCTGCATAAATTTTTGAATTATCCATAGCATCAAATTCAATCGACAATAATTGCATTTCATCATAATCTCTTAAAACTCTAACCTGTATTCCAATTCTCTTTCTTTTTCTAATTTCATTTCCACACCTTCTTATCTCCTACATTTCAATACAATTATACCTCAACAAAGTTTAGAAAAACAGCATACTATCTCATTAATCCAAACTTTTAATTAATCCTTTCATAAAAACAATCCCCTCGATTTTTTTACATCGAGAATTGTTTTTCGTAAGTTTGTTATATTTTATTTAAGGTCTAAGTTTATTATTTTGCTTCTCTTACATATTCTTGATCTTTAGTATGAATAGTAAGTCCGACGATATTTTTTAGTAGATTTGAAGAAGAAACTACAAACATATCCGAATACTAATGAACTTAAGAATGAGAATCCAGAGAAGATGAATGGACTTTGTTTAGCATAAGTTGTGTAGTCTTGGATGTAGTAACATACAAGTCCCGCTACGATAAGTCCTAATAATGCACCTGCTCCATTTGCACGTTTTGTAAAAATACCAAGTGCGAATGTACCAGCTAGAGGTACACCTAATAATCCTGTATATTTAAGGAATAAGTCCCAAGTTTCTTTTTGGTTAGTGTTTACGAAGTATAATGCTGCGATTGTTCCAAGTACCCCTGCTACGATAATGATAACACGAGCTAAAAGAACGTCTTGTTTTGCATTTTTACTTGTTCCGAAGAAACGTTGTTTGATATCAACTGTAATACAAGCTGAGATTGAGTTTAAACTTGAAGAAATTGTTGATTGAGCTGCTGCTAAAATAGCTGCGATAACTAATCCCGCGATACCAGCTGGTAACGCTGTTAAGATGAAGTAAGGCACTAGAGCTGTTGTATTAGCTGCTTTACCTACTACTTCAACGTTCATAAAGTCTGGTAATTTTGTTACAGCATTTGCACCTTTATAGAAGCTGTAAAGAACTGTACCCATTCCGTAGAAAATAGGAATAGTAATGAATGCTAATAGTCCGTTTGTCCAGATTGATTTGTTAGTTTCTTTAATAGATTCTGTAGTGCTATAACGTTGAACTACATCTTGTGAAGCTGTATATTGTTGTAAGTTATTGAAAATTGATCCAATGAAGATAATTGGAATTGTTGAAGCTGTAAATGACCAGCTGAATTTTTGCGCTGTAACGATTTTTCCGTTAGCTAAAGCATCTGTTGCAACACTTCCAAAACCACCTACTTGGTATACCCCAAGAATAATAACAAGAATAGCTCCTCCAAGTAAGATAATTCCTTGGATAACGTCTGTCCAAATAACCCCTTCAATACCACCCATAAATGAATAGATAACACAAAGTATACCGATTGCCGCACACACTAAGTAAGGGTTAACTGTTGATACTGAAGTAATTGCAACTGTTGGCAAGTAAACTACGATTGCAATACGTCCAATGTGGAATAATGAGAACAAGATACTTCCGATAACACGCATACTTGGATTAAAACGTTCTTCTAAATATTCATACGCTGTTGTTACGTCTAATTTTCTAAAGAATGGAACATAGTAATGAATTAAGATAGGAATAATTGCGATAATCGCAACGTTCCCAGCTGCATATGTCCAGTCTCCATTAAATGCTTTTTTCCGGTGTAGCCATAAATGTAATGGCTGATAATGTTGTTGCATAAATTGAGAATCCTACTGCCCAAGAAGGTACTTTCCCTCCTGCTTTGAAAAATACCTCTGTACTTTCACCGGCTTTTTTAGTGAAATACATACCTACTCCTAGCATAGCTAGTAAGTATAGTGCTAAAACTATACTATTCAATGTACCAAAACCTACTTTGTCCATGATACTCCCCTCCTATTTTATATTTACTTCTTATTTAGGAAGGAGGAGCTTTACTCCTCTTTCCTGACCCCTAATTTTCGTCCCTAATTTTATCCTTATTAACTTTAAAAAAATTATAGGTTATAATCTTTAACTAATTTTTCAACTTCAGCTAATTTAGCTGGATCAAATGATTTCATAGGTTTTTACAAGTTCCTGCATCAATACCTTTAACTTTAGGATTTCTTTAAGTGTTTGATATAATCCTAATTCTAGAACTTTTTCAATTACATCATTTGCTTCAGTGTTGAAGTTCATAGCTTCTGCAACTTTACCTTCTTTAGCAAGTCTGAAGATTTTCTTGGCTTCTTTGTCCGTTAACATTATATGTAGAACCGATAGCTCCATCTACTCCAGTAATAGCAGCTTGAACTAACATTTCATCAAATCCAGACCAGATAAGTTTGTTAGGAATCGTTTTCTGAATCTTTCTAATTGATAGAAGTCTGCTGCAGTGTATTTAACACCGATAACTTTTTATCTTCTAGTAATTCAGCAAATCGATCTAAACTAATTTTTAACCCCTGTTAAGAATGGAATGTAGTAAAGAATCATGCTGTTATCTGTAGCATCGATGATTGTTTTTGTAGTAGTGTTTAATTTCGTTGAATGATAGAGGGTAGTAGAATGGAGTAACTGCTGATAATGAGTCATATCCTAATTCTGTAGCATATTTAGCTAGTTCTACCGCTTCGTTTTAAATCTAAAGATCCGACTTGAGCGATAAGTTTAACTCTGTCACCAACTACTTCTTTTTACAAATTTAAAAATTTGTTTCTTTTTGAGCAGTGTTTAATAAGAAGTTCTCCCCCACTACTTCCGTTAACATATAGACCATCAATTTTACTTACATTGATGTTATGTTCGATAACCTGTCTTAGTCCCTCTTCTTTAACCTCACCATTTTCAGTCAAATGGAATAAGTAAAGCTGAATAAAGTCCTTTTAAATCTTTCATTGTTATAACCTCCGTTATTTTGTTTTTATTTTAATTTTAATTTCGTGCATTTATTTAACATTAAATTTTAATACACTTATATTGTAAAACGTTTTTCTACAGTTTGTCAATAGAAAAAGAGGAAATTAAAATATTTTTTTGAAAACCTTTTATCTGCCAACCTTTCAGCTACACTTGATGTGATTCAATCATTATTACCGTTGAGTTATTTTTATACATTATCTATCTAGTATTTGTCTAGTCTTCTACTATCTATTTAATGCATTAAACTTTTAAACAAAAAGGAGTGACTCGAAAATCGAAATTTTCAAGAAAATCGATTTTGTCGAGTCACCCTGCGATGTTTATTAGATACCTATAAAGCTTTTATAAAGAAAAATTTAAATATCAGCAAAAGACACTGCACCTATAAGTTGTCATATAAACTTTTTAAGACTTTTAAGTCAGCCGTCTTCAATATAAGATTTATTCTCTTTAGAACACTCTATCTATCATAGCTTCCTATTAAGAACATATTACCTTCTAATGTATATGAAGAGCAAGCTGTTGTTAGGATAAAGCTGTCTCCTTTTTTTCACATCATAATTAGTTCCATCAATTACCACACTACCACTACCCTTCTAGAACTGTGAATAGATTCCCTGTAGCAGTCTTTTTTCTAGAGAAACCTGCCCCTTAACATCTACTTTATAAACAGAAAAAAATACTTCTCATCTGCTAAATATGTTATAGTAGCTCTTTCTAATTTCTCTTCATTCGTGCTTGTAGTAGCTTTTTCAAAAGGAACTTTTGTCACATCTTTCGTTTTCTCTATATGAAGTTCACGAGTATTTCCATCTTTATCAACACGGTCATAATCGTAAACTCTATATGTTGTATCCGAGTTTTGTTGCACTTCATAAATTAAGATTCCTTCTCCAATCGCATGAAGGGTCCCCGCTGGAATATAGAAGAAATCCCCTGCTTTTACACTTTCCTCAATAAATAATTCATTCCATTGTTCAGCATCTATTTTACTATTGAACTCTTCTTTTGTTTTTTAGCAGTGTGTCCATATACTAATTTCGCATCTTCTTTAGCATCTAGCACATACCAACATTCAGTTTTACCTAGTTCTCCATTCTCATTAACTCGCGCATAATCATCTTCAGGGTGCACTTGAACTGATAAATTATCACTAGCATCTAAAATCTTAATCAATAACGGGAACTTATCATAAGTTTTTTCGGTAAATAATGTTGGTTGTTTCTCGTAAGCTTCTTTCAGTGTTAATCCCGCTAATTGCCCATTTATTATTTTTGAACTTCCATTATCATGAGCTGCAATTACCCATGCTTCTCCAATATTTCCTTGTGGAATAGAAAAATCAAACTTTTCTAAGTTACGTCCTCCCCATATTCTTTCACAAAACACCGGCTCTAAAAATATAATTTTATCCATTTTCTCCTCCTTAAAAATTACTTACGATTTAATTATACACCAAGCGAGCTTCTTTATATAGCATATACCTAAGAAAATTTTTCAATAACTTATTTTCAAAAAAATCGTTTTTATGGTAATATATCGTTGTAAAGAAATTTTTAAAAATTAAAAACGAAGATTAATATGTCTTTATTTAGAAAGTAGGTATAATATGTATTTAGGAATTGATATTGGTGGGACAAGTATAAAATTTGCTGTTTTTGATGATAACTACAAAATCATACATTATGAAACTTGCAAAACACCTGATAACGTAACTGTAAAAATTACTGACGAAATGTTCAGAATAGCAAGCAAGATCCGTGAATCTTACAACTTCTCTGCAGCAGGAATTTCTGCAGCGGGAGTTATTGATAATGTACACATGGAAGTAATCCGTGCTGCTCCAACTATTAAAAACTACCTTGGAACTGACTTCAAACGTGATTTTGGAGATAGATTAGGTATTCCAGTATATGCTGATAACGACGTTAACTGTGCTTTACTTGGTGAGCAATGGCTTGGTGGAGCTAAAGGTCTTGATGAAGTCTTCTGTATGGCTTTAGGAACTGGAATCGGTGGGGCTTACTACTTAAACAGCCTTCCTTTCGGATCTAACTTCGGTGTTGGAGAAATCGGACAATCTGTTTACGATTTCGATACTAAAACTACTTATGAACAACGTGCTTCTACTATTGCATTAGATAGAAAAATTAAAGCTGAGATGTACGAAGGGCTAAGCGTTATCGAATTCTTCGATCTTTGTAAACGCGAAGATACAACTGCGTTAAAAGTACTAGACGAATGGCTATTTGAACTTGCTCGCGGTATTGTTAACTTACTATGTATCTTAGATCCAAAATACATCGTAATCGGTGGTGCCGTATCTGCTCAAGGTGATTACTTATTAAATAAACTTGAAACTAAAGTACGCGAACTACACCCAATCGAAAATAACCAAACTAAATTCCTAGCGGCAGAACTAGGAAACGATGCAGCTCTATACGGAGCTATCAGCCCATTTGTAGAAAAATAAAATATTAAAACATATCCCCTCTTTACCTATAAAGTAAGGAGGGGCTTGATTTTTCATCAACATTTTCCAACACGCCTTTTATTCTCACTCTCTATGTTATGCAACCGTTTAATTTTTCTAATATTTATTAAAATTGTTCTTTACAAAAGTTCACGATAAGTGATAATATAAATTTAAGTTAACACATTAAATTTTTAATAAATCTATTTTTATACTAATTAAGGAGGAGTCAACTTGAAAAATACGAAAAGATTATAAATGATATTATTTTAAAGATACAAACTGGTATTTTTAAAGAGGTGAACAACTCTATACAGAAAAAGAAATAAAAAGAAATATACAATGTTAGTAGTACTACTCATGGTACGTGTTCTTAACGAACTAGAATCTGCCGGATATATTTTTAGAGTTCAAGGTAAAGGAAGTTTCGTAAATAAAACATTAGTTAACAAAAAGTTTTAGTTACAGAAAATAACAATTTCCACAAATACTTTAAAGAATCGGTATCAGAACACTCTGAAGTTGTTGAAGCCGAAATTATTCAAGATAAAGAGCTTTGTGCAAAACTTAAATTTAAAAAAATCAAAAACTTCTAAAAAGTAGCCCGTATAAAATATATTGGTAATATCGCATGGGCTTATCAAACAAACTATATTCCAATTAAATATTTACCTGATGTCAATATTAATGATATAGATAGTTTTAAAGAGCTTGCGACTATGATCAGAAAAAAATATCGTATAGATATTCACCAAGAAAAAAATCATTATGAACGTTATAGTTGATACTCCTGAAGAAATTGCCAAATTCATCGCAAAAGATGGCGAACCTTGTTTCGAATTCGATAGGTACACGTACTTTGGTGATGGTAAAATTTTTGAATACGTAAAATATATATAAATTATAAATACTACAGCTTAACAATTAAAGATTAAGCTCTGATTGGAGTTAACTATGAAACAAAAAGAAAAATCTTAAACCAAATTAAAGGTGGAATTATCGTTTCTTGCCAAAGCATTACCTGGAGAACCCTATATATTGAAGAAGGTGGAATCATGAAACTTATGGCGCTAGCTGCTAAAAGCCGGGGCTGTTGGTATTCGTGCACAAGGTATTACTGATATAGTTCAAAATTAAAGAAACAGTAGACTTACCCGTTATCGGAATTATCAAACAAAGTTACGAAGGTATGTCTCAATTCATCACAGCAACTATGAAAGAAGTAGATGACCTTGTAGAAACAGGTTGTGAAATTATTGCCCTAGACTGTACTTTACGCCCTCGTTTCGATGGTACAACAATAAATGATTTTGTTGCAGAAATTAAAGCTAAATATCCTGATATTATTTTAATGGCAGACATCGCTACTTTCGAAGAAGGTGTAAATGCAGAAAAAATAGGTGTTGATTTCGTAGGAACTACCTTAAGTGGTTATACAGAAAATACAAAAGATAGACCAAATGAGGTGGATTTAGACCTTATTAAGAAATTATCTGAAACTATTTCCGTTCCAATCATCGCAGAAGGTCGTATCCACTACCCTGAGCAGGCAAAAGCAGCTTATAACGCAGGAGCATTCAGCGTAGTAGTAGGTGGGGCTATCACTAGACCAAAAGAAATAGCAGCTAGATTTATTAATGCAGTGAAATAAATAAAAAGTTCTAATTGACAGTTGATCAATTAGAACTTTTCTTTATATTACTTTTCCCAAGCACGACCATCGATGTAGCTTGATTTTTCTAAAATTTTCTTTCATAGGTTTTACCGGCATTATTATCGACAATAGTATATATATCAATATCGGGCTACCGAATGAGAAAAATACTCGCTAATAAGAATAGCACTCGCAAGAAACTAGCACTTATTCCAAATCTTTTACTTAAACCACTACATACTCCAGAGATCATAGCCCCTTCGTATGATTTTATACATCTCTTTATCTTCTAAGAAATTAAGAAATTTATTCCATAATTTATTTAATCCATCTATCATAATAAATTCCTCCTGACTTTATTGTTGATATTTTTATTATTCTGACCTTATAAAATATTATATCACATTTCTATGATATATATTAACTATTGTACTCAGGAAACCTTAAACAAAGTTTAGATTATTAAGATTTTATTATAAAAAGGGAGTGACTCAAAATCGTCATTTCTTAAGAAACAAGATTTTTGTCGAGTCCTCCCGTACAATTTATTAGATGTCTAGAAAAAATTTTTATAAAGCGAATTTAGATATCAACTAAGCCACTGTGTCTATAAGTTCTCATATAAACTTTGTTAATATTTAGGACTTTTAGGTCAGCCACATTTATATTGTTCGTAAAATATTTATCTTTCAAAAAGTAAAAAGAACACTCGAAGAATGTTCTTTTTACTTTTTGACAAGAGTCTTGAAAGGATGGACGTGCACCCATCATCTCAGGTACTCTATAAAAGAGTGTGTGAGAGCCTTTTTCTACTTCAATAAGACTTTTTCTATCTTTATGTTATAACAAATATGTTGGTTTTGTCAATTATTATACTTCTTAATACGTCCACTTCTTATCATGCTCTTTAATTTTGCATCCGTAATATCATACATCGAGGCTGTATAAAAATAATTATTTTTATATTGCCAATAGTATATTATCTTCAAATAACTTTATACATTCTAAACTAATACCTTTCTCTCTCGGATTAATTCCTACATAATCTGGAGTTTCTATAATATTTTCTATATGAGAAATATACTTAATCGCATGTTTTATGTCTACTCTTTTTCATATGGGTTTCTAGTCCTATAGAAATTATTACCTCATCGACATCAATATTAATATTTAACTGCTGTTTTATCTTTTATTAATTTTTACTTTAATCTCTCCCATCTATTCAATTTTATCATATTATAGAGCTTTTTTCCCACTGTTTACTAACTTATTTCAATAATTCAATCTTTATGATTCTTTACCCCATCCCCTTTTTAGAATTTTTCAAATTTTCTTCTTGACAAGTGAGTGTTTACTCACTATAATATTAAACATACAGTAAGTATTTACTCACCGCAGATTTAAAATATTATTTCTAATGAGATATTTCTTAGCACCTATCGTGAACTATGCCTTAATAATCGCAGTTCTAAAATAATTAAATGCACTAATATCCCTCACATAATCTCAGATATATTTTTTAATTTTTAAAGTGAGTATTTACTCACTTTAAAAAGAAAAGGTGATTCTTATGAAAAAATTAATACAAATTACTTCATTATCAAAAAGCTTCGGGATCGAAAAAGTCCTTGATAACATTGATTTCAATCTAGAAAAAGGTGAAATTGTCGGTCTTATCGGTCCTTCTGGAGCTGGAAAATCAACATTAATAAAAACGATGCTCGGTATGGGAAAAAGCGGATAAAAGGTGAAGCTCTTGTTCTAGATAACAAAATGCCAAAAAGAGAAATTCTTTCTAATGTTGGATATATGGCACAAAGCGATGCTCTTTATGAAATGCTTACCGGCTACGAAAAATTTAGAATTTTTGGAAAAATGAAAAGTGTCCCTTCTAAACAACTAAAAGAAGAAATAACCTATATAGCAAAAATAGTTGACCTAACCGACCACTTAAAAATCAGTGTCGAATTATTCAGGTGGGATGAAGCGAAGACTTTCACTTGCTATTGCATTAATCGGTAGCCCTGAGTTACTTATACTCGATGAACCTACTGTCGGCATAGACCCTAGCCTTCGTCGTAACATTTGGAAAGAATTGTTCAAGCAAAAGAGATAACGGTGTTGGTATTCTACTAACGACTCATGTAATGGACGAAGCAGAACTTACAGACAAAGTTGGTCTTCTTCTTCGTGGTGATATTATAGATTTTGATACACCAATAAATCTAAAAAGAAAAATAACGTTACTACTATCGAAGAAATATTCTTAAAAAGTGGAGGAAAAAAATAACATGAGAATTTTATCTATTTCAAAAAGAGTATTTAAAGAATTTTTAGAGATAAAAGAACTTTAGCAATGATGTTCGTTGCACCGATTTTTATAATGTGGTTAATTAGTATAGTCTTTTTCAGCAAACACAAATTCTGAAATTACTGTTGCTTCTGTGAACACTCTCAAAGTGTGGTTTCCGTAATGAAAGATATTGACAACGTTCATCTAGAAGAATATCAATCAAAAAGAAGCTGCTGAAGAGAAATTAAAAATAACGAGATAGATACTGTAATTTCTTACGATAACAATACCTACACGGTGATTCACGCTAACATAGACTCTACGAAAACTATGCAAGCTCAACGAGTTTTAAAAAGTTCTATAAAAGCATCAGAAGCGAAAAATTTGGTGGAAGTTGTAAAAAGTAAACCCTAAATTAGATGCAAATAAACAAGAACCTGAAGTTAAAGAATATTATAACTATGGTAATGCAGATTCAACATTTTCAATAAAGTTGCACCTACTTTTAATCGGCTATATCCTATTCTTCTTCGTATTTCTAATCTCTGGAATGGCTCTACTAAAAAGAGCGTACTAGCGGAACTCTAGATAGACTCTTAGCAACTCCGGTAAAACGAAGTGAAGTTGTACTAGGATATGTACTCTTATAGCTCATTAGCCGTAATTCAAACTATTATCGTCACTCTATCATCTATATTTATTAAATATTGAAGTTGCTGGAAATCCATTTTATGTTATAATAGTTAATGTATTACTAGCAATGGTTGCCCTTTAACATTAGGTTTACTAATCTCTACGATAGCAAAATCAGAATTCCAAATTATGCAGTTCGTTCTCAATAATAGTTATTCCTCAAATGTTCTTTTCAGGAATAGTATCTGTTGAGAGTATGGGAAAAAAATCGCTGTCTATATTAGTAAAATCCTACCTGTTACCTATGCTAGTGACGGTTTAAGCAAAATAATTTTTAGAAGGCAAAAATCTTCTTACGATTAAAACTGATATCATAGTTCTACTTGCACTTTGCATACTTCTAATAATACTTAATATTCTAGGCTTTAAAACGATATAGAAAAGTTTAAAAACAATAGGAGACTCTTATGACTGAAAATATCTTAAAATCTTACTTTAGCATATCTCATAACGAAACCTTTCCACCTGGTAAGAAAACAATAGAATCTGCGATTAATTTATTCGCAAAACAAGGATACCATGGTACATCTACGCTTCAAATCGCTAAAGAAGCAGGCGTTAGTCAAGCAACAGTATTCAAATACTTTAAAAACTAAAGAAGATTTATTATATTCAATAATAGTCCCTATTATCCCTAAATTATTTTTAGACTTTCTAAAAAGAACTCAAAATACTAATTCACTTGAAGAATTAATCAGTTATGCTGTCGAAGATCGCATGATTTTCCTGAAAGAAAATAAGGACACTGTAAAAATAGTATTCTCGAAATATTAACAAACGAGAATCTAAAAATCAGCTTATCGATTCTTTAAAAATAATCTTTGCAGAAATAAACTTTAAAGACATATTACAAAAACATAAAGAAAATAATCCTGAAATTAACGAGAGCCTATCCTCAGCTGAAGTTATTCGTTCATTCGCAGGACCTATCATGACATACTCAGCTCAAAGATTTATTCTTTTTGAAGACGTTCCTTGTCCTACTGAGGAGCATGATTTACAATTTATTAAACAACAAATTTATAGAAACTTAACAAAGTAGAAAATAATGACCACCCCTGAAAAGGGGTGGTTTTTCTCTTCGGTATAACCCTTTGTTACTAACACGCACCTCAAGGCGCTGGCTTTCACATTCGTTCAAGCCCTATTGTATTTTGACGCTCGCTACCCGTTAAACGGGTTTATCTATTTTTCTTATTTCTAAATGGATTTGTATATTCTTTTTGTTGTCAGTTTGTCTCATCGCAATATCATGCGATTCTTGTTCTCTGATATATTTTTCTTATTGTACTTTCATTTAATCCTACAGTACTTACATAGTATCCTTCTGCCCAAAAACTTTCTATTTCCGTATCTGTATTTCAAGTTTGAATGCATATCAAATATCATTAATGAACTTTTTCCCTTTCAGATATCCCATAAAACTTGATACACTATATTTTGGCGGTATTGATAGTAGCAAATGTATATGATCTGGCATTATATGTCCTTCTATTATTTCCACTCTTTATACTTACATAACCTTTTTTTATTATATCTACTATATCTCGTTTGTATTGATTAAATTCTATTTTTCGTCTATACTTAGGTGTAAATACAATATGGTATTTACATAACCACTTTGTATGCGATAAACTATTATGTTTATTTGCCATAATTAAAATCATCCTTTCTTTATTTTAGAGCTTGAACTACTCTTATTTTATCAAGAAAGGATGATTTTTCAATTGTTTAACTTTTATCTCGCACCCGCATAGTGGTGGTTTTTGTTTCGGAGACTTCGCCTCCTCAACTGGCTAAAGCCTTTAAAAAGAGGAGCTTACCCAAAAGCCCCTAAAATTTAACAAAGTTCATATGAGAACTCATAGACGCAGTGAGTTTATTGATATCTAAATTCGCTTTTTAAAAGCTTTTTAGATATCTAATAAACAATGTGCAGGGTGACTCTAAAAAGGGGCTGACCCAAAGACCATAAAGAAGTAACGAGAAAAACTCGGTACTTCTTTTTAAATTAATAAACAAAAATCATCCCCATGATATAATAATAGTATAACCAAAAACCAAAAATCAAAGGAGATGATATAAATGAGTAACAAAGTTACCTATAAAAATTATAACATGAATCAACTACAAATGCCAATGGATATAACTGATTGGATGAAGAAAATCACATATCAAAATTAATAAATCAAGTAGTAGAAGGAATAGATGAAAAATACTAAGACAATCATATAAAGGTGGAGGCAGATGTTCATATCATCCAAAAATGATGTTGAAAAATAATAATCTACGCATATATAAATAAAGTGACAAGCGGAAGAAAAATAGAAAAACTATGCAAAGAAAAACCTTCCAATGATATGGTTAGCTGCAAGACAAACACCAGATTTTCGTACAATAAATAGATTTCGAGTAGAAAGAATTAATAGAAGAAGTATTTAAAGCGATAGTACTGAGATTGATAGACGCAGAACTTATAGACCCTAGTATATTGGACTATAGTCAAGTAAATAGACACGAAAATACGAAAATTAGTTGAAAATTTAAGTGAAATTTGTTTTTATACTGAGAAGTAGGTGTGGTATCCTGTGAGGAAAATGTGGCAGTGCCACTTTTCCCACATTAAGAACCACACCGATAGAGACTCAGTGTAAAATAAATTTTTAACGTTCATAAAAACGCTAATTCTCTTTCGTTAGGAGTCATAAGTTCTAAAAGAATAGTGTGGTCTTTTAAGATTGTAAAATCCTCAATATACTCAAATAAAGAAAGTTTTAATTCTCCAATTGAGTGATAATTTTTCTATTGCACTCCTCTTTCTTTAAATATTTAAAGAAAGACTCACAACAAGCATTATCGAAAGGATATCCTTTTTTAGAAAAAGATTGAACTATATTAAATTTATCCAGGAGCTTTCTAAAGGGAGCTGCTGTATACTGAGTACCACGGTCAGAATGAAACATAAGACCAGTAGGACAATTTCTTTTATTATAAGCGTCATTAAATGTACTCATAATAAGGTTAGAATCAGCTTTATTAGAAATATTCCACGATATAATTTTTCTAGAAAATAAATCCATAATTATACACAAATAAAACCAAACACCATTTACTTTTTATATAAGTAAAATCCTAGCTCAAACCATATTAGGCTCTGGAGGATTAAATTCTTGTTTTAAGTGGTTACACAACTTAGTATCCTCACAGTTTTCTTTACTCGCTTTGATAAAAGGTTTAGAAGTAGACATAGTAGGAGATTTAATTTTTGAATTAATCGATATACTCTTCCAACACTAACCTTAATACTATAATCACGCTCTAAAAATATGAGTAATTTTTATATGCACCAAGTCGCTTATTGTAATCTCCATGAATTTTAAAATAATTCTAGAAATCATTTGATTTTCTTCAATTCTAGGAGGTAAATCATTTGAGATATATTTATAGTATGTGCTTCTATTAACATTAAATACTTTTGCATAAAAGTTTAATATTATGTTGATTTCTAAGGGTGAAAATAGCGTTTAATCTTTGTTTGAGTGTGGCGTGAAGATGGCAATCGCCTTTTTTAAAATTTGATTTTCTTCTTCTAATTGAGCGTTTCGTTTTTGAAGTTCTTTTATTTGTTTAGCGGTAAACACATCGCCATCTTCAGTTTTAATCTCAGAATACTGTTTCACCCATTTATTAATGGCACTTAAAGAAATACCATAATCTTTACTCAGTTGTGTTTGAGTCTTACCATTTTGGTAAAGACTAACAATTGATCTTTTAAAATCTTCATCGTAGACATTTTTTGCCATTTTAAACACTTCCTTTCTGTGTATACTTTTTATTATATTATATTGTTTATTTTTTTGTGTCTACTTTTTAGTATAACTCCATATATTATCTAGATGGAACAAAAGTAGAAGCAAATGCGAATAAATACACATTTGTATGGAAAAAAATCAACACAAAGATACAAAGAAAAATAACGGAAAAATAACAGAATTTCTAGAAGAAGCAAGTAACTCGAGTGAAGAAGAATTAAAACAAGAAGAAACAGTAAAAGGATTATCAGACTTAAAAGAGTTATCACAAGAAATACTACAAGATATAGACAATCTAGGATCTAAAGAAGTTGAGCAAATAGTAGAAGTATTAGAAGAAATAAAAGAACAAGAAATACAAGAAATCCCCAAAAATAGAAAGCGAGTAATCAATAAGATAACAAAGAAAAATAAAAGAAGATTATCTACCAAGGCTACGAAAAATACGAAGATCACTAGAAATATTAAAAGATAGAAATAGTTATTCAAAAACAGATAAAAGACGCAACATTCATGAGAATGAAAGAAGACCATAGAAAATGGGCAATTAAAAAGCAGGATATAATATACAGGTAGGCACACACAATCAATATGTATTAGGCTTTACAATACATCAAAAATCCAACAGATGTAAGAACATTACAATCACATATAGAAAATATCAAAGAACAAGGAATAATAGAACTAAAAACAATAGTAGCTGATGCAGGATACGGAAGTGAAGAAAAACTATATTTACTGCGAAGAAAATAATTATCAGGCACTAATACCATATAATATGATGAGAAAAGAACAGATGAACAAATACAAAAAGACATAAAAACTCATCAAACTGGAAATATGATGTATTTAGTGATAGTTTCGTATGCAAATAATAGATATGTAGATTTTGAAAAATATAAGTAGAACTGATAAATACGGATATAAAAGAGATTTCAAACAATACAAATGTGAAGACTGTAGTGATTGTCCAATAAAAACACCCTATGTACAAAAAGCAAAAGGTAATAGAACAATACTATATAATCCAACGTATGAAGAGTTAAAAAGTGAAACAAAGATATTTACTTTTAGAAAACGAAGAAACTAAAAACATATACTCAAAAAGAAAGATAGAAATCGAAAAGTTTCTTCGGTAATTTAAAACAGAACTTGAGCGTTCACAAGATTTTTCCCTTCGAGGAATTGGAAAATGTGAGGGTCGAATTTGCCCTGCACGCTATTTCCCATAATTCTAATAAAATTAGCAAAACACCTGATAAAACAGAGAGGATTAGCTAATTTTATTGGGAAATATTGAGCCTGTGAAAAAGTCTGTAAAAATAACCCTTCCTATGTTAAACTGAAATTAACTAGGGAGGGTAAAAATGACAAGAAGAAAAAGAGATCCAAAAAAACAAGAATTAATAAAACAATTAGTATCAGAATACGGAGTAGAAAGCATAGCCGATATACAAAATGCCTTAAAAGATTTACTAGGAGGTACGATAGAAGAACTACTACAAGCAGAAATAAATAATCACTTAGGGTATGAGAAGTATGGACATGGTGACAAAGAAAACTATAGAAACGGATATAAAGAAAAAAAAGTTCAAAGTAATTATGGCGACCTAGAAATAGCTGTTCCACAAGATAGAAATTCTACATTTGAACCAATGATAGTTCCAAAAAAAGAGAAAAAGATATCTCAGAAATAGAAAACAAAATAATAGGTCTATATGCCTTAGGAATGACCACAAGGGATATTGCACAAGAGATAAAAGAACTGTATGGATGTGAGATATCAGAAGGATTAGTATCAGACATTACCGATAAAATAATTCCAAAAATAGAAGAATGGAAAACAAGAACGCTAGATGAAGTCTATGCAGTAGTTTATATAGATGCAGTACACTTTAGTGTGAAAGAAAATGGAATTGTAGGCAAAAAAGCTGTCTATATCGCATTAGGAGTGAACCAAGAAGGTAAGAAAGACATATTATCGATGTATATAGGAACAAATGAAAGTGCAAAAACATGGTTATCTCTATTTAACGACCTTAAAAATCGAGGAGTAAAAGACATACTAGTAATGTGTGCAGATGGATTAACAGGGATAAAAGAAGCCATATCAGCAGCCTTTCCAAAAACAGAATACCAAAGATGTATAGTACATATGATAAGAAATACAACAAAGTTTGTAGCGACAAAAGACTATAAAGAGCTGTGTGCAGACTTAAAAACAATATACAATGCACCAACAGAAGAACAAGCTAAAAACAACCTAGATATAGTAGCGGATAAGTGGGAAAGTAAATATCCAAAACTAATGAGTAGCTGGTATTCAGAATGGGATGCAATAACACCTATATTTAAATTTAGTGTAAAAGTAAGAACAGTAATATATACAACAAATGCAGTGGAAAGTGTAAATTCAAGATTAAGAAGCATGAATAAGAGACGATCAGTTTTTTCCGAATAAAGTATCATTAGAAAAAGCATTATACCTAGCTATAGAAAGAATTGTAAAAATGGACAGGAGCTATAAGAGATTGGGGGAAATATATGGAGAGTTAAGAATAATGTATGAGGATAGGATATAAATAAAATAAAGCAGCTTTTAATTCTCTTGGAGAGTCTAGATTTTACGTCTTTACTTGTCAAGGACAAGGGCTTCGCCTTTATAAAATCCTTGACAAGCAAGCCTTTAAAAAATCTAAAATAGACTCTAGAGAATGAAAAGCCACTTAAAAAGTAATTAAATCTATAAAATTAAATATTATAAACTAGTAAATTTTTGGTTAACATAAAGAATTTACAGAGTTTTATTCACACTCCCGAGAGGATTAGCTAATTTTATTGGGAAATATTTTTCATTTTTAGAATTTTTCTTAAAATTATTCAAAAAGCCAAGAAAAGAATTTTTTTCTCAATCTTTTCTTGGTTTTTCTTTATGCTTTTGGGTCAACCCCTTTTGAGTCACTCCTCTTTCTTTCTACTCACCTAATCTAATCACCTTATCACATATTGATAATGTTGATTTATTGTGTGAAATTATTATTGTTATCTTATCTTTTTACTTTCTTCTAAAGCTTTTTAGCACTTCGATTTCACTGAAGATATCGATGTTTGCTGTTGCTTCGTCAAGAATCAGAAGTTTACTATCATTGTAGAATGAACGTGCTACTGATAAACGTTGTTTTTGGCCTGAACTTATGTTCGAACTTCTCTCACCAACGATTTCATTTTCGCGACGTTTCAAGTTATCTACAAAAAGCTCTTAAATTAGTTTTTCTTAGAGATGAGTCCAATTCTTCTTTATCTAAATCTTTCTCGAAGAATGTGATGTTATCTTTAATTTTTCGCATTGAATAGGTAACTATCTTGTAGGATTATTGAGCTATTTTCTCTAAAGTAACGATTATCTATATCTCTAAGGTCAACACCGTCGATAGTGATATTACCTTCCATGTTTTCATCTGAGATAAATTTCATAATAAGTTTCGCTATCGTAGATTTACCACATCCACTAGGTCCACTTAGTCCGATAACCTCTCTTTTTCACATCAAAGCTTAAGTTATCCACTACAATATTATCAGCATATCGATATGTTAAGTTCTCAACTTTAAGTTCGTTAAAATCAACAACTACTCCGCTATTTTCCGCTTCTTCTGGCGTATTCATAAGCTCTAAAAATCTCTTTCCACTAGCCATCGTCTGACTTAATGTTGAAGCAAGGTTCTCATGTATAAAATAGGAATGAACGATACGATAAACATCGCTACTAATGAAACAGTTACGAACTGACTATCAAGTGAAGCTGCCACGTAGATAAATGCCAACACCCCGATATTGTAGTTACAACATTTTGAGAGTATTTAAATCTACTAAGAATTTGTTTTTAAATATGAACTTCTTGTCAGTTCTTCAGTTTCCATATCGATATTACGTTTTACTTCATCGATTTTTCCATATTGTAATGTTTCAAAAATTCCGTAGGCTTCTTCTGATGAATTCGTTTTACTTGAGTTAGTTTACGGCGATAATTTTTCACCAACATCTTGTCCAACATTTCTAAAAGCTTAACGGATACACAAGTCCGATTACAATATAAATTATTAACGCTACTAATGCTAGTTTCACACTAAAGAATAGTAAGAAGATACTAACTACTAAACTTTGCACGATATAAATCATAAATGGTGTTATCGTGTGCGCGTAGAAACTTCTAATAATTCAATATCAGTAGTAATCATCGTCATATAATCACCAGATGTGTTTTCGTAAAACTATCAACAGATATACGTTTGAATTTCTCTAAAACTTTAACACGTAAGGCATGTAATACTTTGAACGCTACATAGTGATTTAAAAGTTGCTCAGTATAACTGAATAGCCCTTTTAATACAGCTAAAACAAAAATCACGATAAACTAAAATCGCAGCTATTGTCGTTATTTTCGTTATAACGAGATGAAGTAGGTAAATACAACAAGCGTTAAGTGCCCTAAGCTCCCGAATAGAGTCGCTCTAAGTAATGGACGTTTAAACTCTTGAGTAATAACTAAAAGTTGTTTTAATTCTCTTAATGATGTCATTACTCTACCTCCTTAGCTAAAAATTTTGATTTCAGTTGTTGTCGATCGTGAATAATTTTTCTATACAGAGAATTTTCTTCAATCAGTTCATCATGTGTTCCTTCTTCGATAATTTTCTTATCTTTTTAGAACATAGATATTATCTGAATTTGTTATCGTCTCTAAATCGTGAGAAATAACGATGATAATTTTTCCTTCTTTAATTGGATCAAAGGCATTAGCACGATTTCTTTACTGTAATCATCAATATTCGATACAGCTTCATCAAGTATATAAGTAAGAATCTTTTTAGTATTGCTTTTGCTGCAAGTAATCTTTGTTTTTGGCCACCAGAAAGATTCAGCAGCTCCTATCGCAAGCTCATAATCTAGACCATCCTCGTTCTTCCACAAAATCTTTAAGATTAACTTTTTTCTAAAGCATTGTACATTTCTTCTTCAGTTATATCTTTACGAACACTTAAATGCTCTCTACAGTACCTTTTACTAAATAACTATCATTAGTAATAAGTGATCAATTTTTAGCCATCTCTAGTAGGAATACTATCGATATTGAAGTTGTCATATTTTATACTTCCCCTATAGTTAGAATTTAAACCTAAGATTAATTTGATAATAGTAGACTTTACCACTTCCGCTTTCTCCTACTAATGCTGTTTTCGTACCAGGCTTAAATATCATATTAATATTTTCTAAAGTCGTCTCCTCTCCATAAGAGAAGCTAACATTGTTCAGAAACAATATTTTTCCTAGCTTCTACCCTCAATAGTTTTCATCTTTTTTCTTGCTCTGGATGATCGAAGTTTATAGATATTATCTAACTCAACATTCCCTTTCATCGAAATATGGAATAAGCCACCCAAAGCACGCAACGGTTTGAAGCATTCTAAAGAAGCTACGATTACGAAAAACAATAAGTTTCGATCTTTCACCGCAAAAAATAGCAATAATCGATAAAACAAAAATAGAAACATAAGCAATAGCATCCATCACATTAATAGAATTGTTGATGACGAAAGTAACGCCATCGTTGATTTTTCTATATTTTGCACCACGAGTATCAACATCACTCGCTACGTTATCTTCTTTACCGTAAATTTTTGCCGTTGTGAAACCTGATAATCTATCGTAGAATACCTCTGATAAACTTAAGAAATCACTGAAATTCTTTTTATTAGCTTTTTCGATTTCTTAATAATAATCATAATAGCACAGGAATAAGCGGATATAATAATAATATCGCTATAAATAGTAAGATGTGAATCTTCCCATAAATCACAAACGAGCTAGGTACTATAAATAATGTCGCAAAAACATCTGCGGTACAAAATTTATTAAAATAAAACTCAATATTCACAATCGATGAAGAATTCATCACAAGAAGACTACCAGTATTTACTGCTTCTGTATAATTTAGTGAAAGTTTTTCTACTTTGTTGTAAATCTCTTCCTTAATGTATTTCTAACCTGTTTAGAAATTTTGTGACTGAAGTAATTATCCTAGTTGTAGCTGCGTAATAAACTACTAAACCTACTACTCGTTTTTAGAATAAATCCTAATACAGCGCTACTTCTATTCTCTTCACCTAGTGAATAAAATAGAAAAATCTACAAAGTTGTAGATAAAAATAGCGAACACCAAAAAGGTAATAAGTTTTTAAAACCGCTATGAGATATACTGATATTAAAGAGAGCCATCGCTCTACCATCTATCTTCATAATACTCCTTATTTAATTCCAAATTTAGACTTATTTTTGACAAAATGAGTAAAAATAATATAAGATATTATGGTATCACTACGGAAAAGTGATTCGAGAAAAATCTTATTTCTTAAGAAATCACGATTTTTGAGTCACTCACATTTACTCTTTTTGTGAAAAAGGCTCTATTAACCTTTATTGATATTTATTATCAATTGTTATTATACTATATAGCTAAATTAAAAGATAGCTTTTTAAGTTTATTGTTACGAAAATGTTCAAAATTATAAGAAATGGTCAGGAAAGTGGTGTTTAGACTCACTCTTAGTTATTTAGAATTTTATATAGACGTCTTTTCCAAAAGAGACAGATGTTGTGATTTTCTTTTTGAGTTGTGTAAATGTCAATCTAAATATGTCAAAAATTCAAAATAAAAATGCCCAAATTTTTTCAATCCCTATTTTTGCATTTTTCTAAATAAAAAGGCTGTTGACTCATACATAATATGCATTTGTCAACAGCCCAACTACTCTAATTCATTAATAAAGTAGCGTTTCTTATATAAAATATGATATTTAATTAAAAATTTTTATTTTACTATCTTTTTCCCAAAGCTTAATGATGCATTCATAGTAATGCACCTAATACTGCACCTATTACTAAAGCTAACAGATACATAAGTGGATTACTTACAGCTCCTGCAGCGATAGCAAAGATTCCTCCGTGAGGAGCTTTTGATACAGCACCAAAAGTCATACTTAAAGCTCCAGCGATACCACTTGAGATAAATAATGGCGGAATAACACGTGCTGGGTTACTTGCTGCAAACGGAATAGCTCCTTCTGTGATGAACGATAATCCCATTACGTAGTTTACTAATGCACCACTACGTTGAGCTTTTGGCCAGATATTTTTGTTGATTGTTGCTGAAACAGCGATTGCTAATGGAGGTACCATACCACCAATCATAACCGCAGCCATTACATCACTTCCTGCTGAACCAGCAGATGTTAGTAACGCTGTACCTGTTACGTAAGCAGCTTTATTAATTGGACCACCCATATCGATAGCCATCATCGCAGCTACTACGAATCCAAGGATGAATTTACCGCTTCCGTTAAGACTTTCAATAAAATGTTTTAAACCTTCCATCACACTTGCCATAGGCGCGTTAATTAGGAAGATCATTAATAATCCCATGATTAGCGACCCTAAGATAGGGAATAAGAAGATTGGTTTAATACCATCTAATGAACGAGGCATCCAACTGAATGCAATTTTCAATACGTGGATAATTCCACCAGCTAAGAACCCGGCTACTAATGCTCCTAAGAATCCTGAAGGAGTGTACGCTAATAAATCACTTTTTCAGACTTAAAATACTTTGGATCTGCTAAAATACCCACCGATCGTACCAACGATGAATCCAGGACGATCAGCGATAGAACGACCGATGAATCCAGCTAGAATTGGTAACATCATACTAAATGAAATTTTACCGAAGTAGAATAATACTTCTGCAACTTTGTTGTCAGATGGATCTTTCGGATCAAATGAGTTAATACCCCAGATGAATGATAATGCGATAAGAATACCACCAGCTACTACAAATGGTAGCATGTTACTTACACCTTCCATTAGGTGTTTGTACGCACGACGTCCTAGACTTTCATTTGCAGAAGAATCTTCTGAAGCATCTACTGCTCCGTCATGTTTGTAGATAGGAGCTTTTCCATCTAAGATCGTTTGGATAAGTTCTTCTGGTTTGTTAATTCCATCAGCTACTTTTGTCATAATTGTTGGACGTCCATCAAAACGTGCAACTTCTACTTTTTTTATCAGCTGCAACGATAATTCCCTTGCTCTTTTCGATATCTTCTTTTGTAAGTTTGTTTTCTACACCGATTTGACCGTTTGTTTCTACTTTAACATCTAGTCCCATCGCTTTTTGCTGTTTCTTTAATTTTTCCGCAGCCATAAATGTGTGGGCAATACCTGTTGGACAAGCTGTTACTGCGATAATGTATGGTTTTTCTCCACTTGGAGCTGCTTGTTTTTCTTCTTCTTTTGGAGCTTCTGTTTTAGCTACGAAGTCTGCAAATACTTTTTCTACATCTTCTTTAGTTGTAGCTGCATCTAATCCTGCTTTTTACATCTGCATCCATAAGTGCTTGTGATAATGAAGCTAGAGCTTTAAGGTGCTCGTCCGCTCCACCGTCTGGCGCATCAGATCATAAAATGTGTTTTTGCAGGCTGTCCGGTCAAAACTTTCCCATTCAACACCTTCATCACTTTTCGCATAAACGATCATCGCTTTGTCGAAATCTGCACTTTTAGCGTGTGGGATAGCTACATTTTCTCCTACTCCTGTAGTTGATTGAGCTTCACGAGCTAGTAATGCGTTTAAAAAGTTATCTTTACTAGCGATAATATTTTTCTACTAACATGCTTGTTAGTTTATCCAGAGCTTCTTTTTATCAGCAGCACTGAATCCGAATTGAACTAAGTCATAATTTAGAACATCTGTTAATTTCATTTCTTTCTCCTTTTATTTGATTGCATATTTCCGAGGAAATACTTTTAACTTAATTTTATTTTTTGTAAATAATTTATTGAAATTTTATTTTAACTTTTTAACTTCGATTTGTGGTAGTAATTCTTCAATTAGATTTTTACTTCCTACCCTTACTGAGAATGATGTTGCGCCACCTGCAGCTGATGCATAGCGTAGAGCTCTTGGTAATCTTTCGTTTCGTTGTATTTCGCAACGAACATCAGCTAGCATACTATCTCCTGCCGCAACCGTCGATACTATCTCACCTTTAGCTACATTAACTTCGAATACTTCTTTGTCTTCAGTTAATAATAAAGCCCCGTTTGCTCCACGTGAAACAAGGACGTTTTTCGCGCCGCGTTCTTGTAATTTTTCAGAGTATTGCAAGATTTCTTCTATACTATTTAAAGTTACACCGAACATTTCTCCAAGTTCAAATTCATTCGGTTTAACTACGAATGGTTTGTACTCTAGTGTGTCTAGCACTAATTCTTTATTACTATCTACTACTAACGTAGCACCCGACTCCGATACTTTCTTCGCTATAGCTTTGAAGTCTTCTACATCCATCCCCGCGATAACGTTACCAGATAAGAATACTATATCTTCTTCAGTTAACACTTCTAATTTCGCAAAAAAATCACTCACATTATTGAGATTTACACTACTACTCTGACCGTTAATTTCAGTCTCAGTTTCTGTAGTTAATTTCATGTTAATTCTCGTAGCTCCACTTGTTTCTACAAAATCATGTTTTACACCTAAGTTGTCTAGTTCTGATTTTATAAAATATCCCTGTGAATCCTAGTGACAAATCCCATGCTTTACTATCAACACCAACATTGTTCAGTAATATTGAGATGTTAATCCTTTTCCACCTACTACATACTTCGCTTCTGTGTTCCTATTTAATTTTCCAAGTGAAGTTGTTTGCCGTTGTCAGCATATCAACAGCTGGGTTTAGCAATTGTATAGTACACTATTAGTCCTCCTTTATACTTTTTACTTCTATTATGTTTGTATACCTCTTTATACTCTTTTGGAACTTCATACGATACGATAGTTACATCATCTAACTCAGCAAATTTTTGAAATTTTCTATATCCGAATTTTGATTTATCAGCAAGAATGTATTTTCTCTTACTATTTTTATCGCCGAAGCTTTTATAAAAGCTTCATTTTCTTCAGCAGTCGTAACACCAAAAGTTTCATCTATTCCATTACAACCGACAAAACATATATCAAAACTGTATCTTTTCAGTTGTTCGATAGCAACCGAACCTATGACAGCTTGCGTAGAATGTTTTATCGTTCCACCTAGTATAATAGTATGAATTTTGTTATTAATAAGTTTCTGTAAGTGATACGTTGAATTCGTAACGACCGTTATCCTTCTATCTCGAAGATAATCAATCATTTCATATGTTGATGTCCCAGCATCAAGATAAATCGTCTGACCAGATTCTAAGATATTTTTACAAATATACTTTGCTACTTCTCTTTTTCCTGTAGAAATTCTGCCGCTTTTACTTGAACACTTTCTTCGCTACCTCGAGCTGCAGAACGTTTCATCGCACCACCATGAGTTCTATATAATAAATTCTGTTCTTCTAAATTTGTAAGATCTCGTTCTAATAGTTGCTTCTGATACACTACAGTGTTCCATAAGCTCTCTTATGTTCGAAGATCCATTTTTATCCAACAAATCTAAAATTATATTCCATCTTTCATTTACCAATTTCTTCTCTCCTAACTCACAAGATTATTATATACAATATAATATAGCTATTCAATCAATTTCAGCAAAAACACTCATAAACAATCAAAATAATCGATTAAAATGAGTGTTTTTATTTTTATATTTGATTGTTTTTCTAAATGATGAGCGTTTTAATATTATTATTCTACTCGATTGATAAATAGATCTCAAAATTCTATATGTTTAATTTTTACTACTTATAAGTATAATACTTTAGAATAGTAAAAATATCGAACTGAAAACAAAAAGAGATCCAGTATTTCTACCTGAACCTCTTATTTTTCGATCTATAGATCCAATTCTTATCTTCTTTGAAGGTAACTTCTTCTTCTGTTTTATTTAGCTTCTGAAGTCTTCTGCTTCTAGCTCACCTGCAAACTCTCAACTTTTACTTCTTGAGTTGTTTCTACTTCGTGCTACTTCCTCAACTGTTAGAGCAGTTTCAACTTGCGCTTCTTCTGCTGTTGGAGTAACCTCAACGTGGTGCTACTTCCGTGTTGCTCTGGTGCAACGCACTTCTGAGAAGCTTGCACTGGCTGTTCTTCTTGAACTTCATTCACACAACTTGTTCTTGTACTCCATGTTGCGCATTTTGGATTGAACGCAGTAGTCGTCCTCCATGTGGCGTTTTGGTTGAATCCCTTGTGGTTGTCCTCCGTGTTGCACGTTTGGATTAAACCCTGTGGTCGTCCTCCATATTGTGCATTTGGATTGAACCCTTGCGGTTGTCCTCCGTGTTGTGCATTTGGATTAAACCCTTTGCGGTTTGTCCTCCGTGTTGTGCATTTGGATTAAACCCTTGCGGTTGTCCTCCATGTTGCGCATTTGGATTAAACCCTTGTGGTTGTCCTCCATGTTGCGCATTCGAATTGGATCCTTGCGGTGCTTGTCCTCCATGTTGTTGTGGATACAGATTAACCCCTTGTGGTTGTCCTCCGTGTTGCGCATTTGGATTGAATCCTTGTGACGCTTGCCCTTGGAATCCTTGTTGCACACGTCCTTGTGGTGCATTTGGATTGAATCCTTGTGACGCATGCGCTTGGGAACCCTTGTTGCGGGCGTCCTTGGGCGCATTTGGATTGAATCCTTGTGCTGCTTGCCCTTGGAATCCATGATTCATACCATTGTTAAATTGCGGTTGATTCGAGAATCGGATTACCGAATTGATCATATTGAACTTGTTGTCCAAATGGATTTGCAAATTGGCTATAGTATTGTTGAGCTTGTGGTGTTTGCTCTTAGAAAGATCTTGCAAACTCACTGTTTGAGTTAGTTTCTACCGCGTTTGATGGTAGTGACATTAACACAAAAGAAGAATACAATAACATAGAACTGGGTTAATAAATATACTGAGAAATAACTTAGAATGTAATATAAAGCTATTAAAATAACAATTCCCCATGTCGCATAAAACCCACATCACGTAGTCTTCTTGTGAAACTTGCAGTTAAAGGTAAAATTAAAAATAAGTCCAGCTATAAAAATAAATATTCCGAATGCTAATCTGTTTGAAGAGTAGATACTCCATCATAACGCTCCTCCGCCTAATAGGTGGTCTGATGCTACTGCTTGATTTTCTACCAATGCTAGTAAGTGAAGAAAACATACCTTGGAATACTATAATCGTTAATAAAATAAACCCTCCTAAAATACCCCCTACAGGAAACCAGTGCCCAGTTACAGATGTATAACCTGTAAAGTCCACAAAACCTTAAAAAGTCTTTAAAAGAAGAGCCATAAGTAACATGTTTACGTCTTTGGTCTATCATAAAAACCCTCCTATTGTAATAAAGTTAAATTATATAACTATAATATAATAAAGAGTAACTATAGTCAATTGAAATATGGTTATTCTCTATAATTTTACAACCTTTAGTAAGTCAAATAAAGATTAATTTCACACTATATTTTTACATTATACTTTCTATATGAGTAGTCCTCTTCTTCGAAAATAATAAGGGAGTGACTCAAAAATCGTGATTTCGAAGAAGAAATCGATTTGATCGAGTCACCCCGCACTAGGTATAATAGATATCTAAAAAGCTTTTATAAAAGCGAATTTAGATATCAATAAACTCACTCTATGAGTTCTCATATACACTCTGTTAAAATCTTTGGTCTTTTTGGGTCAGCCCCTTAAGCTATATTCTATATTTCTGTTTTTCTCAAAACTTCTCTTGCTCCTTCTACAGTATCTTCTATTATATTTTTAACTGATCGAAGTTCACTTACTAAACCTGCGATTTGCCCCGCCATAACAGAACCATTTTCGACATCTCCGTCATAAACTGCTCGTCTTAATGAACCTAGAGTCAATTCTTCTAACTCCATAAGTGTCGAAGATTTTTCTTCTAATTCATGATATCTTTTCGTAAGTTCATTTTTGATACCACGTACTGGAGCTCCGAATTTTTCTCCTGTCAATGTAGTCGATGTATCAGCCGCTTCTAAAAATCATATTTTTATACTCTGTAGAAATTGGACATTCTTCAGAAGCTAAGAATACAGTTCCCATCTGAACTCCACTTGCTCCTAGACAATATGCAGCAGCCATACCTCGACCATCTGCGATTCCTCCAGCAGCAATAACAGGAATATTCACCGCAGCAGTTACCTGCGGTAACAACGCCATTGTTGTACTAGTTCCTACATGTCCTCCTGCTTCCATACCTTCTACAACAACTGCATCACAACCTAATTCTTCCATTTTTATCGCAGCTTTCACCGATGGAATAACCGGAATTACTTTTATCCCCGCTTCTTTTAAGCGTGGCATATATTTTCTTGGAGTTCCAGCTCCTGTTGTAACAATTTTTACACCTTCTTCGATAACAACATCTATTATTTCATCAATATTGTGCATCATAAGCATAAGATTAACCCCAAAAGGTTTATCCGTAAGTTTCTTACATTGTTGGATTTCTTTGCGAAGTTCCTCCGGACTTACCCCACCTGACGCTAAAATACCTAACGCTCCCGCGTTCGATACCGCTGAAACAAGTTCATGTCTAGCTATTTGAGCCATCGCCCTTGAAATACCGGATACTTTATCCCTATAGTTTTGCAATTGTCGCAATCTGTTCTCCTCTTTATATATATTTTTAATTATCTCTCAAACTTTCTTCAATTTACTTCTAAAAAGATAAATCTAGCTACAAAGTAACAAACTACCATCAAAATAACTGATGATAAGAAACACGCTGTAAATACTCTCACCACGTTCCTTTATAACTTTAAAGTTAACACTCATCCCTAAAGCTGCCATCGCCATACCTAAGAATACATATGCAGCATCTACAAAAAATGGAGCTAATGGTTTTAAGAAAGCAACATAACTTCCTAAGATACTCATAAAGATAAAACCTAGAATAAAGTATGGCATTGGAACTTTTCCTTTTGTTTCATCTTGAGTTTTTTTATTAACTACAATCAACACACCTGCAACTACAATAAGCATAAGAACACGTGATAGTTTAGTAAGAATCGCAGCATCTAACGCTACTTGTCCACCTGCTCCCCCTGCGGCAACTGCGTGAGCTATTTCATGAAGACTTCCTCCTGTAAACACTCCGTAGTTGTAAGCATCAAGCCCTAGATATGGTTGTACAGTTACTTCTATTAAAGTAAATACTGTACCTAGTATCGCAACTACCGCAACCGCAAGTACACTATTATCTGTTTTCGCACGAAGTTGACCACTTACCCCCATAACTGCCGCAGCACCACAGATACCACAACCACATGAAGAAAGTAACGCAAGTTCATGATCCACCTTGAAAGCTCGACACATAAAGTAGGTTAAAGTTATCATAAATAAGACAATAAAGAACGCAACAACTAGAGTCTTCTTACCTTCTGATAAAGTCTATCTAACGCTAACCGTAAACCTAATAAAATTATTCCAAGTCGTAAAAATTTTATTACTTATAAATGGAATATCCGCCTTAACCTGCTCTCTTTAATCCTTTTGATGTTTGTAGTAACATACCTATAACAAGTGCTATTACCAAATGTCCAAACAATTTTAACGCAGGAACTTGAGCAAGATATTTCTAGCTACTAACGAAATAATTAACATTATACCTAAGGTATAATAAAAATTAACACTCTTGAATCTTTCCATAGAGATTTCCCCTTTTATAATATTTGTTTAAATAAGAACTATTTATAGTTTAATTATACTATCTACATTATTTGTATTCAAGGTTATATGAAAATAAAAATAATAAATGATCATATTCTAAAGGGAGTGACTCGACAAAATCGTGATTTAAGAGAAATCGATTTTTCTAGTCACTCCCACAAAGATATTAGATATCTAAAAAGCTTTTATAAAAACAAATTCTAGACGTCAATAAACCTCTGCGTCTATGAATCCTCATATACACTTTGTTAAAATTTAGGATTTTTGGGGCAGCCCCTTCTTAATTCAATCTGTTATTTTTATTTTACTCCCAACAATCAGAATAAGTAGTGAGCAATGATTCCCGCTGCAATACCACCTATTGTATGTGATACGATTGCTTTTGAAGATAATTTACGTGCTCCTAGAGCATCCATCATACCAATATGAGTACTTAAGTATCCACTCCAACACATACCCATCGCTGTAAATACCGCAATATCATTCGCTCCGATTAATCCGCTCTTCAAGAATTCTGGAACTAATGAGATTGCTCCTCCTACTGCTCCTAAGGCTGTGATTGGGAATGCAATAGCTTCTGCAGAATGGAATCCAAATAATGGTTCTAAGATAAATGTTAATTTTTCTCCTAACCAAGGTAAGAATCCAACACCTTCATATGCCGCACCTGTATATCCTCCAGCTGGCATTTTGAATGTTAACATCATTACGAAAGTACATACTATAAGTACACCCGGAATGATTGCTAGACCCATTTCAACTCCTGTTTTACCACCTTCTAAAACAGTATCTAGCACTCGTTGGAACATATTTCCATCACGTACTATTCTTACTTTATCTGGTCTATCATCAGCTTCAGCTAATTCTATCGCTGGTTCTTCCGCTTCATCACCATAGTATTTTTGTTTGTCTTAACATTAAACGAACACTTATAATACTACCTAAATCGTCTCGATATTCCCCTATAATCCTCTGCTTTTAATAAACCTTCTCCGCCCCATCATAAACATCGTTACGATAAGCCCCATACCAAAAGCTGTCCCTAAGTTACATAAAGCTGGCACTTGGTATTTTTTAAAGAAAGATGTAAATCTTTTATCTTTTGCAAATGGAATGATAGCTGGGTTATCTGATAAATATGTAGCCACCGCACCTGTAACACTTGCTCCAGGCATTCCCCAAAGCGGTTTCATAAGTGGTGCAAAAATTTTATTAATTAACGCTATTGCACCGAACTCTGATAATAACGCACTAATTGCACCAGCAATAACTGCCATTGCCATGATGAAAAATACTGTATTAAGTAATAAATCGTGCGCTGTCGCCATCATCGTCTTGAACATAAGTGGCGTCCCCATTTTTCTAGCCATAAGACCAAATATTAGGAAGAATATTCCTAAGAAGACAAACGTTTCTAAACTTATCGCTTTTTAACCACTACATGGTTTTTCTTTTTCTTGGTTGTATCTCCGTCCATAAAAATCATCCTTTCTGATTTTATTTTTATATAATTACTCCGTTGTTCACTTAGTGTGAACTGTACTAATACAACTTTCATTAATATTATACCATAGAATCTTTATCCTTGCAACTATTTCAATAATTCCGGAAACTAATTAAAACTAAATTACTATTATAAAAATTTCCAGAATAAACGAAAGATTTCAAGTTGTACTTTTCACATCAATATCTACAAAAAGCTGATATCTCCAAATAATTTCTTAAAAATAAAATTAATTATATTTATATTTTTACTACTTTATCCCCTTCAGTACTAGTACAGTTAGTATTTTTAGTGTTATATTTGTATTATTATCATAGTAATGTGGAGAATTTTCTATTGTAGTAATAGTAAAACAAATATAAATTTATTAAACTATAAATACTTTCTTCAAGCTAGATTAATTGCTTTTAAAAATAACTTTTTGATAGAATTAAATAGCAACAAATAAATATATAGGAGAAGATTTTTATGCGAACGAAAAATGAAAATAATAATAAAATTTTAAAGTTTTCAATTAGAAAATTATCTCTTGGTGCGGCTATCGGTTATTATCGGTGCTTTTATTCTTCGGAAGTTACGTACTCAAGCAGGCGCTGCAACGAAAAATAACTCAAGCGTTAAATACACTTATCTAGCTGAAAACGAGCTTACGAGATCGGAAAAAGTTTTGAATTAAACAAAGTATTCAAAAGACGTAAAAATAACGAAACATACTACATGGTTTATAAAAAGAAGCTCGAAACTTCTACTAAGCTGAACAACAGAATTAAAAAGAATTACCTAATACTGGGCAAAGTTCACTTCCTGTAGCAGGCCTTGGAATCGGTACTGCTGTATTAATAGTTCTTTTAATGTCAAAAAAACATAGAAATAAAGTTCTTAGCGTTGTGTTGATTGGAGCTATGGGACAAAGTATTATTGTACCTTATGAATCATTTGCTTTCGAAAATAAAGAATTAGTACGCTATAACACACAAACAACAGTTACTGATTCTACAGAACTTGCGAATGGTGTAATTAACATCGATGGCTATCGCTATGTTGGTTACTTCACACTTAGCGATTTAGGAGCTTTACCTCAAGCTGAACAGAAGCCTCTTCCAAAACCAACACAACCAGCAGTTGAACCAACACAACCTACTCCTGCTCCTGCAGTAGATCATAAAATAACTCCTGATGAAGGACCTAAAGCACCAGTTGAAAATAAACCTGAACTTAAATCAACTACTGAAGTTGTTCCTTTCGAGACAATCGAGCAACCTGATGCTACTCTACCCAAAGGGAAAACTAAAGTTGTTCAAGAAGGAGTTAACGGTGAACAAATCGTGTTCAGTGAGGTAACTACTATCGACGGTAAAGAGACTAGTAAAGTTATTAAGACTTCAATTACAAAACAACCTGATAATAGAGTAATTGCTGTTGGTACTAAAGAGGAAGTTGCACCTACTCCTGTCGTTACTCCAACAACTCAAGTAACTCCAACTGAAGGTGAAAAAGCTCCATCTGTAGTAAAACCTGAAGTGACTGTAACTACAGAAGTTGTTCCTTTCGAGACAATCGAGCAACTTGATGCTACTTTACCTAAAGGGCAAACTAAAGTTGTTCAAGAAGGAGCTAACGGAGAACGTACTATTTTAACGGAGGTAACTACTGTTGATGGTAAACAAACTAGCAAAGTACTAGAAAACACAATTACAAAACAACCTGTAAACAAGGTTATCGCCATTGGAACTAAGGAAGAAGCCACTCCTCAACCTGACGCTCCAAAACCTGAGGAAACTAAACCTACACCTCAGCCTGAAACTCCAAAACCCGAGGAAACTAAACCTACACCTCAACCTGAAAAACCTGAAGAAATTAAACCAGAAGAAAAAGTAGATAAAACTGCACTAAAAGCTCAAATTGATAGAGCTCTTGCTCTTGTCCTACTGATTACTCTACAGCAAGTTACAACGCTCTTAAACCAATTTTAGAAGCTGCGCAAAACGTCTACTCTTCTGATAGTGTTAAACAACCTGAGGTGAGATAGTGAAACAGCGAAACTTAAAACCGCTATTGATGCTCTTAATGTTGACAAAACAGACTTAAATAACACTATTGCCGATGCTAAATCAAAACTAAAGATCACTACAGCGATGCAACTTGGGCTAATCTTCAGTCTGTATTAGCTGAAGCTGAAAAAGTTACAAACAAACCTGAAGCAAAACAAAGCGAAGTTGATCGCATTAATGAAAAACTTAAAGCAGCTATTGCAGGATTAAACACAGATAAAACTGAACTTGAAAAACAACTAGCAGATGCTAACTCTAAAAACTGCTTTCAGTCTTCAGTCCTGAAACTTTGGTCTGCATTAGACGAAGCTAAAAAGCAGCTCAAGCTGCGAAGATAGCATAACTGCTACACAAGCTCAAATCGATGAAGCGCTAAAAACTAAAAGCCGCTATCGACGCATTAAATGTTGATAAAACAAAAATTACAAGAACAAATTAAAGATGCAGCTACTAAACAAGAAGCTGACTACAGTCCAAAAACTTGGAATGACTTCAAAAATGCTGAAATAAAAGCTAAAGAAATCAACAACCAAACTACTCCACTTCCTAAACAAAGTGAAATAGATGCGGCTACTAAAGCTCTTCAAGATGCTATTAAAGCTCTTGCCGTAGATAAAACTGCATTACAAAAACGCTATTAACACAGCTAATAACAAACGTAAAGAAGAATACACTACTCAAACATGGAAAGCTTTAGAAGGGCACTTGCGGCAGCAAACACTGTAAATGCAGATGAGCTACTACTCAAAGCAAAGTAAATGCAGCTGCTGAAAAATTAGAAGAAGCTATCAAAAACTTAGCTCCATTAGCTGAAAAACCAGTACTAACATTTGTCAAGACTGACAAGAAAGTATTAGATAAAGAAGTAGTTGCTAAGTATTCTATGAAAATCCTACTAAAGCTAAATCAAACTCATTACAGCTACTCTGAAAAGATGGACAAGTTGTTAAGACTGTAAATCTGACAGAAAATAATCTAAATGCTTTATTAGACAATGTAGAATACTTCAAAAGAATATACTCTATCTACTACAATGATTTACGATAGGTAACGGTCGAGAAGAAACTGAAACATTAACTGATCAACCAATTCAATTAGACCTTAAAAAAGTTGAAATTAAAAATATTAAAGAAACAAGCTTAATAAGTGTTGATGCTGAAGGCAATGAAACAGATATAAGTTTACTTTTCAGAAAAACCAGCGGATGTCGCTCCACTTTACCCTGCGAGTTACAACTCATGATAACAAAGTGATCAAGACTTTCTGTTGATAAAATTGAAGAAGTAGTTAAAGATGGAAAAACTTTATACAAAGTTACTGCACTGCACCTGATTTTAGTTCAGCACACAGATGCTTCTAAATTATCAAATGAGTATGTTCATTACTTCGAAAAACAAAAAGCAAAAGAAGGTAATGTTTACTATAGCTTCAACGAACTTGTAAAAGATATGCAAACTAATCCTACTGGAGAGTTCAAACTTGGTGCAGATCTTAATGCAGACGAATGTAAAACCTAACGGAAAATCTTATGTTACTAATACATTTAAAGGTAAATTACTAAGTAATGATGGTGGCAGATTTACTATCCACAACTTAGCACGTCCTCTATTTGGTAGAGTCGAAAATGCTCATGTTCATGATATCAACTTAGGTAATGTAGATATTAATTTACCTGGAGAAAATAAAGTTGCACCTCTTGGTGATATGTTCAAAAACTCAAATATCGAAAATATTAAGGTAACAGGTAATGTTGTAGGTAATAACGATGTTACTGGTATGGTTAACAAACTTGATGAATCAAATATGCGTAACGTTGCATTTATCGGTAAGATTAACAGTCTTGGGGATAAATCTTGGTGGTCTGGAGGACTTGTAAGTGAAAGCTGGAGAAGTAATACAGATAGTGTTTATTTCGATGGTGATATTGTAGGTAACAACTCTAAATTTGGTGGACTTGTCGCTAAAGTTAACCACGGTGGAAACCCTAACGATTTCAAACAACGTGGTAGATTAACAAATTCATTTGTCAAAGGTACTATGACACTTAAAAACCATGGTCAAAGCGGTGGCTTAATTCACGAAAACTATGACTGGGGATGGGTTGAAAACAACGTTAGTATGATGAAAGTTACAAACGGAGAAATCATGTATGGAGCAAGTTCAGTTGACACTGGAGATTCATACTTCGGATTTGATAACTTCAAAAACAACTTCTATGTAACGGATGTAGCTACAGGATTATCTTCATACAACAAATCTAAGCAAATTAAAGGTATTACAGAAGCTCAAGCCTTAGAAAAATTTGCTAAGATGGGAATCACTGCTCATGAGTATGTAATTAACGAACTGGTAGTTAATACACTTAACAATACTAAACCAAAAGACGATACTTATAAAGATACTCAAGATTATAAAGCGATCAGTGAACTTGCTTTACCGTAATATTGAAAAACTTCAACCATTCTACAATAAAGAGTGGATTGTTAACCAAGGTAACAAGATCTCCTGCAGATTCTAAATTATTAACTACAGAAGTACTATCTGTTGCTACGATGAAAGATAATAAATTCGTAACTGAACTTGCGTGATGCCAACTGCATTATCGTTCACTATGCTGATAAGACAAAAGAAATCTTTAACATTTTCTCTAAAAGAATCCAAGTGAAACAAGTTAAAGAATATAGTATCGCTAAACTTGGAGAAATAGTTTATATCCTAACATTGTTGATAAAGATCGTAGTGATTTAATCAGCGCTATCGAGTAAATTGAGTCCAGTTGAATTTACAATCCGATCCTATTTATCAACACTTTGGGAAGAACAGGTGGTAACAAAAGTAAATGCACTACGATCTGCTTGAAGAAAGCTTCAAGTACGTTAAAGATAATCTTAATAAATTCGTTACTAAGTTAGTTCAAAAATGAAGATCATCAGCTTAACACCGATGAAGCTGCTAAACGTGCATTAATTAAGAAAATTGATGATAATAAGGCTGCAGCTTCTTCTTGGATTATCTTACCTAAATCGTTACTCACGGTGTTAAATCTCGATGACTTTAATATTAAAGAATTAATGCTATTCAAACCTGATTTCTACGGTAAGAATGTTAATGTGTTAGACTTCTTGATTAAGATTGGCTCTAAAGAAAGTAACATTAAAGGTGATAGAACTTTAGAGGCTTATCGTGAAGCTATCGGTGGAGTTATCGGTATAGGCGAGTTAAACAGTTTCTTAGACTATAATATGCGTCTATTCACAAGTGATACAGACTTAAACGATTGGTTCATAAAGCTACTAAAGATAATGTATATCGTTGAACCAAAACAACAACTCCTGAATTTGCTGATAAGAAACACAGAGCATACGAAAGGATGATTAAACAACGACATGCATGGTAAGATGATTTTACCGCTTCTTAACTTAAAAAGATGCACATATGTTCTTAATCTCAACATATAACACTATGGCATACAGTTCATTTGAAAAATATGGTAAGAATACTGCAGAAGAACGCGAAGCATTCAAAGCTGAAATCGATAAAGTCGCTAAAGGTCAACAAAATTACCTAGACTTCTGGTCACGCTTATCATTAGATAAAGTTCGTAATCAACTGCTTAAGAGCAACAACATGGTGCCAACACCGAGTGTAGATAGCAAAATTACAAAGGAATCAGCACAGATAAATATGGACACACTAACAGTGGTAAAGATGTAGCTCCTATCCGTGAGAATTACGCGGACCAACAGGTCGTTATCATGCAACTCGACTGGCGTATGGGAGCTGTAGCTCGTATTTACGGTAACCCTATAAAGATGACTCCTGTATTCTTCATGGTTACTGATACGATCAGCGACTTCGGTATCTCAGCATTCACTCATGAAACTACTCACGTAAATGACCGTATGGTATACTTAGGTGGTTCAAGACACCGTGAAGGTACTGACTTAGAGGCATTCGCACAAGGTATGTTACAATCACCTGCTGAAACAAGTCCAAACGGTGACTTTAAAGCTCTTGGATTAAATATGGCTTACGAGCGTCCAAACAATGGAAATCAATGGTATAACACTAATCAAATGACCTTAAATCTCGCGCTGAAATCGATAATTACTATGAAAGGTCTCAACGATACTCTAATGCTTCTTGACTCACCTTGAAGGAGAAGCTGTAATTGATAAAACACGATAAAGCACCAAACAACGCTTGGTTCAAGAAAGTTGCTAAAAAACTACGTAACGCTAATACGAAGAACCAATACGATGAAGTTAGAGATCTTAACGAAGAAGAAAAAGGATATGAGTTAAACTCTGTTAACGACTTAGTAGACAAAAACTTCATGACTAAACACGGTCCAGGTAATGCTATCTATGATCCAACTGGTTTGGAACTCGCCTACGTAACCGTCCCTATTACTGCGGGTATCTAGGAGGTAACACAAGTGAAGGAGCTCCGGGATCTATGATATTCAAACATAACACATTCAGAATTTGGGGTTACTACGGATATGAAAAAGGATTCTTAACTACGCTTCGAATATGTTAAAAGGTGAATCTAAAAAGCTGGTAAGAATACTCTAGGTGATGACTTCATCATCAATAAGATTTCTGACGGTAAATTTAACAACCTAGAAGATTGGAAGAAAGCATACTTCAAAGTTGTTGATAAAGCTAAGCAGGATTTAACCCTGTTACAATCGATGGTACTACATACAGTAGCCACGATGACTTAAAACGTGCATTTGCTGAAGCTGTTGAAAAAGATAAAAGCTACTTTAAGTACCCGGATCAGTTAACTCTGACAATACTGTTGCTCTTAAGAGAACTATACAAAAACTCTTCAACAGACAAATAGCTTTTAAAACTTCTATCTTCAAAATCATAATTTGAATAACAAAAACCTAGGTTTAGAAATTTCTAAATCTAGGTTTTTGATGTTTTATGATGTCCTTTTGTAAAATAAGTTATATATTGAAATTACATAAACTCTCATAATCTCAACAAAAATCTCAGGACCTAAAAACTTAGCCCTGAATTAATTTTATATTATATCTCTATATTGCTCTTTGATATTTTCATCAAGAACATCATCACTATAATCTGTAAAGGTCTTTTAGTTGGAATGTGTAAAAATGCATGTGTGAAAACTTACTATGGTCTGCAAGAACATAACGTTCAGTCGCATTATTAAGGATCGTTTCATTACAACGCCCTTCTTCTTCATCAGAGATAGTAACCTTTCTCAATCTATACCATTCACCCTCAACAAACGCCCTACATTACACTTTATTTTTACTAAACGCATCTTGTGTGAAGAAGTCAATAAAACCTTTTGTGACGGTATCTTCCTCCAATAAAGAATTAGATCACAAGATGGATTGTCTTTGAACTGTTCAAATACCGTTAATGAATTCGTCACAATGTTAATATCTCTATCTTGAAGGTACTCTGCCAAATAACTCGATCGTGCTTCCTGGACCTATAAAAATAGTTTCATTATCTTTATAAGCTCTGATACTTTTCTAGCAATTTGTTTTTCTCTTCAACATTTACAGATATTATTATAATTATCCTCTTGATAGAAAATTTTTCGGTTTCAACTTCGCTCCACCGTGTATTCCTAGTAAGATGCCCATAATCTTCTAACTCTTGCAAAATCGGCGAATCGTCATCTCAGTAACTTTCATATCATTCAATTCAAATTACTAACACGTACTAAATGTTTGTTTTTCAATTCATTTAAGATATAACTATGTCTGTCTATTTTTAACATTTTTCTCCACTCTAAAATAATAAATTTAACATTTATATTTTAACACTTTTTCGAAAATATAAAAACAGAAAACATAAAAGAACTATCAAAACGAACGTTAAATCTAACATAAAAACATAGCTGTTTTGTGGTTATATTAACCTTCAAACAACTAGTTTTAATTAATTTCTTTATCTTCTTTTCTTTTCTACTTTTTGGTTGTTCTGTAGCTGCAACAACTCGCATATTTAGAAGTCTCATCGTATAGCATTATAGGATTCTTACGTTTAAGTACATATTTCTCATATAACCAGAATAGTGCTGAAACTGGTACTGCACCCTCAACCAATAGTAACTTTAATTAAGAATTCTCTAATTAAATATCTAGAAAATTCAATTTTTGTTATCTGTAGGCACTATTCTTACTTTAAGAAGTTTTTCCCGATAGTTTGACCCTTGCCATTTATGCGGTAGGTATCCATATAAAGAATTGCAAAGATAACTATTGAAAGTGTCATATATAGTACATTTCTTTCATTTTCCGCTCCACCTTGAGCTCGTAGATTCACCGTAGTATATTGAAAAACGAACGCTATCGGTGAGTAAATACCTAAGTCACTAAATACTGCAATTAAACGTTTTATAGGCAAAGCTTCTTCACCGTGTACATCTAATAATGGTTCAGCTGTTGGTGCTGAAATATCATTTAAAAGTTGGTTTTATATTTCTATCACTATAGCTATATGAACTATTTTTTTTAATTTTCTTAACCATAGTTCACCTAGGCTTCTAAGTCAACGTTGTGGTATACTTGTTGAACATCTTCACAATCATCTAGCATTTCTAACATTCTTTCGAATTTAGCTTTATCTTCTTCACTTAATGTTACTCGTTTTTGAGGATCATTGAAATTTCAGCAACTTCAAATTCTTCGATTCTAGCCGCTTTAAGAGCTTCTGGATTTCGTGGAAGTTTTTCTGGTTCACCATATACCAATGTTAACTCATCTTCTTCAAAGAATATCACGAGCATCGATATCAGCTTCCATAAGTTTTCTAATAACTCATCTGCACTTTTACCTTCAACACCGATTACCGCAGTGTTGTCGAACATGTAGTTAACAGAACCAGTAACACCTAAGTTACCTCCGTTTTTACCTAATGCTGTACGTACTTCAGCAGCTGTACGATTAACGTTATTTGTAAGTGTATCGATGATAACCATTGTTCCACTCACACCGAAACCTTCATAACGTAATTCATCGTAGTTCTCTTCACTTCCACCTTTTGCTTTTTCAATAGCACGGTCAATAATATTTTTAGGAACACGGTAAGTTTCGCTCTTTCTAAAACTACTTTTGAGATTTCTGGTTACTTTCTGGATCAGGTTCTCCAGTGTTTTCGCTGCTGGTAAATTTCCGTCCAAACTTAGCATAAATCTTACTCGATGATAGCGTCTTTTGCCGCTTTTTCTTTAATATTATTCCATTTACGACCCATAGTCTTTTTATCTCTCTTTCTTTGTAAATATTTTCCATTTTAGTAAAACTTTCCCCAAAAATACTGTCAGAAAGTTATTACATACCTCTTATATTACTATATTTAAGCTATCAAGCATTGTCAGGTTTTAGCTATTAACAATCATGTATTTTTTTATTTATTATCTTAATACTATTCAATATAACACTCACAAAATTATAACTTTGCCTTAATATATCTATCCATAGGTGAGTGACTCATCATGATTTCGGTAGAAATCGATTTTCGAGTCACCCCGCAGTTTATTAGATATCTAAAGAGTTTTGCAGCGAATTTAGATATCAATAAACCACTGCGTCTATGAGTTCTCATAAGAACTTCATTAAATTTTAGGTCTTTTGGGTCAGCCCTTAAATATCCTCACTTTAGTTTTCGCTACGTCTAGCTCACTCTGCAGCTACTAATGATATTAATCCTCAAAAGCTCCAAAACCCATTAGTCCCCTGTATTACCAACTCTTACTCCTTGCATCTCTAACACATCTTTCGGTTTTGGCGCTGGTTTTTGGTTCCGGTTTTTGGCTCCGGTTTTGGCTCCGCTCTGGGTCCGGTTTTGGTTCCGCTGGTTCTGGTGGTTCCGGTTTTGGCTCCGGTTTCGGCTCAGTTTCGGTTCAGTTTTGGTTCCGGTTTTGGTTCCGGTTTTTGGCTCTGGTTTTCGGTTCCGTGTTTGGCTCTGCTTTTGTTCCGGTTTTGGTCTCCGGTTTTGGTTCTGGTTTTGGCTCGTTTTTGTTCCGTTTTGGCTCTGGTTTTGACCTGGTTTTGTTCCGGTTTTGGTTCCGGTTTTGGCTCGGTTTTGGTTCCGGTTTTGGCTCGGTTTCGGCTCCGGTTTTGGTTTTTGTTTTCATAATATAGTTTAGATAACTTCCTTATCTAAAGTTGTTCCTTCAACCGTTTCTTTTTCTACTTTTTCTTTTATCTGGTAAATACACCTCAATTATCGGTGAATTTATTCTCCCCAGCCTTCCTTCTGTCCATTTGCCCTTTCCATCACTTCTCCTGTGACTTTGTTTACTTTATTCGTTCTTGTTAGTTTTACTTTTTGAACACTGGCTCTTTTCCAGGACTTTTATTAGTTTCTTTTCTAGGTAGTTTATTGTTCTTGTTACTTCTTTTCTTCTGTAACTTCTTTGTATCTGCTTTCAGTATACATCTACTTTTTCATTTCTTGTTGTTGATGTTACTTTGTTTTTCTTCACTGTTTCGATACTTGGGGCTCTATAGTTTCTATCGCTCCTGATGGTGTTTCTCCCAGCTCCTTCTGTCCATTTGCCTTCTGTCACTTCTCCTGTGACTTTGTTTACTTTATTCGTTCTTGTTAGTTTTCACTTTTGAACTACTGGCTTTTTAGACTTTGTTAGTTTCTTTTTCTAGATAGCTTTATTGTTCTTGTTACTTCTTTTCTTCTGTAACTTCTCTTTTGTATCTGCTTCAGTAGTAACATCTACTTTTTCATTTCCTGTTGCTGATGTTTACTTGTTTTTTCTTCACTGTTTCGATACTTGGGGCTTTGTAGTTTTCTATCGCTCCTGATGGTGTTTTCTCCCAGCTCCTTCTGTCCATTTACCTCTGTCACTCTCCTGTGACTTTGTTTACTATTCGTTCTGTTAGTTTTACTTTTTGAACTACTGGCTCTTTTTAGGACTTTATTAGTTTCTTTTTCTAGTAGTTTATTGTTCTTGTTACTTCTCTTTTCTTCTGTAACTTCTTTTGTATCTGCTTCGTAGTATACATCTACTTTTTCATTTCTTGTTGCTGATGTTACTTGTTTTCTTCTACTGTTTCGATACTTGGGGCTTTATAGTTTTCATCGCTCCTGATGGTGTTTCTCCCCAGCTTCCTTCTGTCCCATTTGCCTTCTGTCACTTCTCCTGTGACTTGTTTTACTTTATCTGTTCTTGTTAGTTTTACTTTTTGAAACTACTGGCTCTTCTAGGACTTTATTAGTTTCTCTTCTAGGTAGTTTTATTGTTCTTGTACATTTCTTTTTCTCTGCAAACTTCTTTTGTATCTGCTCGTAGTGCATATTCACTACTCTTCTCATTTCCTGTTGTTGATGTTACTTGTTTTTCTTTCTACTGTTTCTGATACTTCGCTTCTATAGTTTCTATCGCTCCTGATGGTGTTTCTCTCCAGCTCCCTTCTGTCCACTATGCCTTCCTGTCACTTCCGTGACTCTTGCTTCACTTTTATCTGTTCCTCATATGGCTCACTTTTTGAACCACTGGCCCTTTTTAGGACTTTTGTATAGTTTCTTTTTCTAGGTAGCTATTGTTCTTGTATACTTTCTTTTTCTTCCTGTCCAACTCTTTTGTATCTGTCGTAGCAGTACATCTACTTTCATCTGCTGTTGATGTGCTACTTGTGTTTTTCTTCTACTGCCTCGACACATTTGGGGCTTTATGGTTTTCTATCGGCCCTGATGGTGTTCTCTTCCCAGCTCCCTTCCTTGTCCATTTCCTCTGTCACTTCTCCTGTGACTTGTGTTTTCACTTTTATCTCGTTCTGTTAGTTTTATGAACCACTGCACTTTCTAGGACTCTTTAAGGTTGCTCTTTTTCTAGGTAGCTTTATTGTTCTGCTACTCTCTCTTTCTCCAACTTCTTTTGTATCTGCTTTCTGTAGTATACAGACTACTTTCTCATTTCCGTTGTTGATGTTACTGCTTTCTTCCATTGCTCTCGATACTCTTGCTTTTAGCTTTGCTTTTCATCGCTCCTGATGGTGTTTCTCCTCAGCTTCCTTCTGTCCACGTGCCTTTCTTGTCACTTCTCCTGTGACTTTGTTTTCACTTTATTCGTTCTTGTTAGGTTTTACTTTTGAACCACTGGCCTCTTTTAGGACTTTGTTAGCCTCTTTTCCAGATAGTTTATTGTTCTTGTTACTTCTTTTCTTCTGTAACTCTTTTTGTATCCGCTTCTGGTAGCATAAGCATCTCACTCATTTCTTTGTTGTTGTTGATGCTACTTGTTTTCTTCTACTGTTTTCGGGATACTTTGGGCTTTTATAGTTTTCTTTATCGCTCCTGATGGTGCTTTCCCAGCCTTCCTTCCTGTCCACTTGCCTTCTGTCACTTCTCCGTGACTTTGTTTACTTTTATCTCGTTCTTGTTAGCTTTTACTTTTTGAACCACTGCTTTTTAGGATTTTGTTGTTTCTCTAGGTAGTTTATTGTTCTGTATACTCTTCTGTAACTTCTTTTGTATCTGTCGTAGTATACATCTACTTTCTCACTCTGCTGTTGATGTTACTTGTCTTCTTACCAGCCTTTGACACACTGCTCTATAGGCTTTTCATCGCTTGATGAAGTGTCTCTCTTCCAGCGTCCTTCTGTCCATTTGCTTCTGTCACTTCTCTGACTTTGTTTACTTTTATTCGTTCTTGTTAGTTTTACTTTTTGAACTACTGCTCTTTTCAGGACTTTGTTAGTTTCTTTCTAGGTAGTTTGATTGTTCTGTACTTCTTTTCTCTGTAACTTCTTTTGTATCTGCTTCGTAGTATACATCCACTTTCTCATTTCCTGTTGTTGATGTTACTTGTTTTTCTTTCACTGTTTCGATACTTGGGGCTTTATAGTTTTCTATCGCCCCTGATGGTGTTTCTCCCAGCTTCCTTCTGTCCATTTGCCTTCTGTCACTTCCCTGTGACTTTGTTTACTTTATTCGTTCTTGTTAGTTTTACTTTTGAACTACTACTCTTTTAGGACTTTATTAGTTTCTTTTTCTAGGTAGTTTATTGTTCTTGTTACTTCTTTTCTTCTGTAACTCTTTTGTATCTGCTTCAGTATACATCTACTTTTTCATTTCCTGTTGTTGATGTTACTTGTTTTTCTTCTACTATTTCAATACTCTGGGGCTTTATAGCTTTTCTATCGCCCTGATGGTGTTTCTCCCAGCTTCCTTCTGTCCATTTGCACCTTCTGTCACTTCTCCTGTGACTTTGTTTACTTTTATTTGTTCTTGTTAGTTTTACTTTTTGAACTCACTGGCCTTTTAGGACTTTATTAGTTTCTTTTCTAGGGTAGTTTATTGTTCTTGTTACTTCTTTTCTTCTGTAACTTCTTTTGTATCTGCTTCGTAGTATACATCTACTTTCTCATTTCCTGTTGTTGATGTTACTTGTCACTGTTTCGATACTTTGGGGCTTTTATAGTTTTTCTATCGCTCCTGATGGCGTTTCTCCCAGCTTCCTTCTGTCCATTTGCCTCTGTCACTTCTCCTGTGACTTTGTTTACTTTATCTCGTTCTGTTGAGTTTTACTTTTTGAACTACTGGCTCTTTTAGGACTTTGTTAGTTTCTTTTTCTAGGTAGTTTATTGTTCTTGTTACTTCTTTTTTCTTCTGTAACATTTTTATATAATGTGTCGTAGACATATGTAACTGTAATTTCTGGACTATTAATCTGCTCTTCTACTTCAGCTGAATCATCCTTCACAGTAATATATCGATACTCTACTCCATCGTCGCCCAACTAACTCTTCAGGATGATATTCATCTATCTCTACATTATAATCCTTTGAATAAGATCTTTTTCAATAGCTGTTATCGTTTGTTTGATTTTCTTTCCTTGCATATTCTCATATGCGATTTTAACAGCCTCCGTATATCTTCTGTTTTAATAGTACAGAAGCTACATTTGCCTCATTAAATATTGTTTCGTATCTGTTTTTTGCTGCTGCGGAATATTAGCTACCTGATTATTTTGAGCATCACTAGCGATTCTTGCCGGTAGTGAAAATTCATTTGATAATCCTGGATTCAGTGTAGTTCCTGGATTTGAAACAAACTTAACCCTGTAACGCTATTCCAATCTGCTAATTTGATTCGCTGTTAAAGTTGTTGCTCTAGCGACTTCATCGCATTTCCTGTAATTGGTGATGTTGGATATATGCAGTCCATCCATCCGATACTATTGGCTTCTCCTGTAGCCTCCACATCAAACGCAGAATTACGATTTATACTTGTATCAACAATATTCTTATCCCTTTTTAGGCAATGTCACAAGCACTTCATTATTCGATAATTTTGAATTATCTCTATTTGATAATGTAAAGCGGTATGTCACATCTGATTTTGGCGCCAGATTTTCAATGATGTAGTGTACCTTCTCGCTGATTATTTTTATCAGTCATATCTACATATAATCGTGTAAAGGATGTATTCTCTACAGGAATTTCGTAAGTGAATGTTGATGTATTAATAATTTTTATCTCCATCAAACTCATCATTTGAGTTCAATCCATGAAGAAACTTAGCTTTCATCCAAACTAATGTATATTTTCAAAGGATAGCTACCTGTTTGAACCCATTGTGCCACATTAAACTCTAAATTTGAGTTACATTCTCACGAGTATTCTGAATCCTTCGGATCAATAATCAATACACGTTTACCAGTATTTTGATAATTTTCATCTTTAGTTACAAAGCGGATTTCTTCCTGCATAACTAAATCCATCTGGTAATTCAACAATAATTTTAGCATTTTCTTTCGCACCAAGATATGTTAAACTTTTATCTGTAGCACCATGCAGTTGTATATGTATAAACTCGATTCCCTAGCCCTGAAGGAGAATAATTATATGATTCTATTCCTGCACTTAAAGTGCGTGTTTTGTTACCTGGTAGTACTAGCTTCTATTTTTTCCAGTTCTTGGCATCAGTTTTTAAAGCTGTTCTTGCATCTGCTAAGATGGTTTTTAGAAATACTTGTATTTACTACATCTGTGTCTCTGAGTAGATACTTTTGCAGTAACAATACTCTTCGCTTCTTTTCCTTCCCGCCACCATTTGTTTAGCTGTTTCTAACCCTTTTTAGATTTTGGTGTAAATAAATACCTGCTTGACTAAGTGTATCATTGGTAAATGTCATTTCACCTTTGGTCTTTAATAAAACTTTAGTTGTTCCTTCTGGTAAGTCTATAGATGTTCCACCGATTTTTCTTGAGGCAATTTCTCCAAGTTTTGTTTCTGTTATACCATTTACTGTATATACTTCAAATGTACTACTAGTTCTAGATTATCTGGTGCATACCAAGCTGCATAAGTCCCCATTCTTGTTCCAAGTACCATGAAATTAACAGATCTCTTTCGATCCAAAATCACTATCAATTGTTAATTCAACTTCTTTTAACTTTTGTCGGAGTATCAACACTTCTCCAGAAAACTATAATTCTCTTATCATCTGTTTCCGTATTAATTCCAGGAATTGCAATATTCACTCTATTTTCATGATTTTGTTCATTAGTAAAGTTATTAATTACTAATGGAGTGTTGTCTCCTGCGCATTTGGTCGTTGCTCTCCCCGTTATTCTCATATGATTCACAGCTTACTACTAGTGAAAGTTGTCCCTGACTTGATTTGTTTCTCCTGGATTTATCTGTATAAGTTCATTGTCTGTAAATGCAAATTCTTTTTCCTTGAAAACTCCTCTAATGTTCTGCTTGGCGCATATTAATACGAAGCGTATCATCACTAGTATTATTCCTTGATCGAATACAGGCTTCGCATCTGCTATTGTTCTTGTAGCAACGAGCGATATTCCCATCTTGCGCCCCAACCATCATTTATAGATGCTTGAGAATAAGCTGCTCCAGTCGGCAACGTTACTTTCATGAGCAATTTTATCTACCGCGAAGCTCTTTATTAAAGTGAGTTAATTTTAAAACTAATTCTTTATTCTTAGTTTCATCGATGAACTCTGGGCATTAGTACTAAACAAAGCTAAATCTCTAGCTCCACTTTCACTGTCTACATGAATACTAGCATACCCACTCTTATTTGTATTAGTTACCCTAGCTGTTGTAGAAGTAGTTAGTGTGATAGCTGCACCATTCTTTATCAACCACTTGAGCTGTAATGGTAGTGGTTTATGAATTACGTCCTGTCTATATCTGTCAAACTTATAACTTATATTAAAGCTAGCATACGATCCGCGGTACTTCTCCAGTGTAAATTTTATATTGTGTATCATTTTACTTTTTCAACTTTTAAAGCCGAGCCAGACTGCACATCGTAATAGGTTCATTTGCTGGTAAACTCTCAAAATATGGATCCATCTTTCTAATCTGAGGTGCAGACACATCTAATCTGAGATGTAGAAATAATTTGCTCTCTACTCTATATTCTGTCTGATTTCTCAAGATGCCCCTGTAAACTTACCTTATTCTCTTGGTGTTGTCGATGTTTCCAGTAGTATTAGTCGTCGTTTGTGCTCTATAAACTAATTTTAGTATGTGTTTTGAAACAAATTTCTAAACTTGTCGCTTCTAAACCCGGATAATCTTCACTTTCTAAATTCTCCGAGAAATCAGATTTCAATATAGCAAACGTCTTCAACATTACCATCAGGTTTGCATGAGTCACCATTACAAATTCCTTAGCATCTATTACCGTTGAATTTCCTGTACCTGTTCTATTAAAATTGTATCATCATCTCCTGCATAAGCTAAATTTCATTTCCAAATAACATCATACCTATTGCCACAGAAGATACAGCTATACTAGCAACTCCAACATTAAATTTCTCTAATATCAAATCTATTATTATATTGATAGTGGTTTCTTTACTTCTATTTTTATTCAAACTATCCCCTTTCTATTACACTATTTGTGTGTATAACTTATTTTCACAGTATAATTCTGTCAGTGAAAATCTTCAACTATACTGTTTTCTTGATTTCTATTCGCTCTATATATATAATATTCATTTTTCTACTAATTTTCAATTACTAATTCAATATTAATTTTAAAAATCTTATATATGAAAAGTTCGAGATATAAGGATATTTCCTATACCCGAACCTATTATGTAATCAAAGCATTATTTATATTCTATAAATTTATTGAATTCAGTCATCAACATTTGTTAGCTCTTAACCAAGATTCTTTTTGGATCAGCTGAGTTTAAAACAGTTGGTTCATCTTCTGCTTTTTGTTGTATTCTCTACATCACCTGCTAATGGTGAGTTGATGTCTAATACAGTTTTTGATGTCGAAACGTAAGATAACATCATCTTTTTCTAATTTATCTTTTTAGAAAAATTTACGAATCCTACAGTACCAACGTCATCTGTCACACTCTGCAGTTGGTCCAATAGTGCATACTCCTTCACTCGTATCCATAAAGCTTTTGCTAATCATTTTACAAACCTCTTTCTTTATTTTCATAATTTTTCTAAGTATCGATGACCTTATTTCATCATCGATTTTTACTCAAAGATATATATACATTTTATAAAAATTAAAAATCAACTAAAATAGCAATCAAAGTGATATTGACTTTCGATCAGTTTAAAAAACTAATTAATACTATCCTTTACTTTCAAAACTATTGGTATTATAACTATTGCATTAATTATTTATTTATGATATACTTTAGGTAACAACGCAAAGTGCGTACAAAATGGAGAACGACATAAAAATATAAACCGATTTATGATTTAGTAGTTAAAAGTATTTTCGGAATGAAACTCAACTTTCACGATTTGTTAGAGATATTTTTGAACTGTCAGCCAAAAGTAAAAACTTATTGAGGTAATCAAATCTTTGCAGCAAATAGTAACGTAGACTCAGATTTTTAAATAGCGGTTGATATTCTTGTTGAATTAGATAACCACGCACAAGTCATTATCAGTTCAACTAGCTAAACAGGTATTTTCATTAATCAGTTTGACATATTTGCAAACAAGTTAACGATAATATTGAAAAATTAAAACAAAAGAGATCGAAAGCATTGCTATCTATAAAAATTACCACACCTGTTTGCGTGCAGCTAGTAGTCGATCTGAAAATTATTTTGATGTGATGCTCGATCAAGTACTTTTTAATCAAAAACCAGAAATATCTGAATTATGTATGATAATGAAACTAAAGATTTACCTTGTTAAAAATAGTATTTCAGAATTAAAAATATAACGGAAACTTGAAAAATGATTATAAAATTAGATGATGGTTGGAGTTTTCGGAACAAACAGTGCTACTGAATCAACTTGATGACGTAGTACTTTACTCAGCTGATAATTTCATTTAATCTTAGAAATTGAGCGAGGAGGAAAACGTATGGTACGATGAAAGAACAAGGTCAACAAGATCATTACTGGGCTCTCATTAGCTATGCTCATGCAGGAAGCTTGCGTACAAAAGGACACGCATGAAGGACATGCAGAAGGACGCATGACGTGCACGCAGGACGCAGAAGGACGTGCAGAAGGAGAATTAAATACATTACCTCTCTTTAATTGAGTGATGGTTATATTTCACCGGAAATTGCCATTGAGTATCAGTGCTAATGAATTTAAATAAATATTTGTAATTGATATATAAAAAGCAACTGGAGTTGAGGTCTCAGTTGCTTTGTCGTATTTATGAGAACAAGAGCCTGTGAAAGTTCTGTAAAAATACCCTTCCTATGTTAAACTGAAATTAACTAGAGGGTACAACAAGAAGAAGAGATCCAAAAACAAGAATTAATAAAAACAATTAGTATCAGAATACGGAGTAAAGCATAGCCGATATACAAAATGCCTTTAAAAAGATTTACTAGAGGTACGATAGAAGAACTACTACAAGCAGAAATAAATAATCACTTAGGGTATGAGAAGTATGGACATGGTGACAAAGAAAACTATAGAAACGGATATAAAGAAAAAGTTCAAAAGTAATTATATGGCACCTAGAAATAGCTAAGTTCACAAGATAGAATTTACATTTGAACCAATGATAGTTCTCAAAAAGAGAAAAGATATCTCAGAAATAGAAACAAAATATGGGTCTATATGCTCTAGGAATGACTCAGATATTGCACAAGAGATAAAGAACTGTATGGATGTGAGATATCAGGAAGGACTGTATCAGGACACTACTGATAAAATAATTCCAAAAATAGAAGAATGGGAAAACAAGAACGCTAGATGAAGTCTATGCAGTAGTTTATATAGATGCAGTACACTTTTTAGTGGAAAGAAAATGAATTGGTAGGCCCAAAAAGCTGTCTATATTTCATTAGAGTGAAACCAAGAAGGTAAGAAAGATCATTATCATGCATAAGAACAAATGAAAGTGCCAAAACATGGTTATTCTCTATTTAACGAGCTCTAAAATCGAGGAGTAAAAGACATACATAGTAATATGTGCAGATGGATTAACAGGATATAGCTGATAGCACAGCCTTCCAAAAACAGGAATACCAAAGATGTATAGTACATATGATAAGAAATACAACAAAGTTTGAAAGGACAAAGACTATAAAGAGCTGTGTCAGATTCTAAAACAATATAAATGTACCAACAGAAGAACAAGCTAAAACAACCCTAGATATGGATAGTGAGAAAGTAAAAGTATCCAAAACTAATGAGTAGCTGGTATTCAGAATGGGATGCACACTACCTATATTTAAATTTAGGGTGTAAAGCAAGAACAGTAATATATACAACAAATGCAGTGGAAATGTAAATTCAAGATTAAGAAGCATGAATAAGAGACATCGTCTTTCCGAATAAAGTATCATTAGAAAAAGCATTATACCTAGCTATAGAAAGAATCGTAAAATGGATAGGAGCTATAAGAGATTGGGGGAAAATATGGGAGAGTTAAGAATAATGTATGATAGGGATATAAGCAAAATAGCAAAGAGCTTTTAGATTCTCTTGAGAGTCTAGATTTTACATCTCTTTTACTGTCAGGACAAGGGCTTCGCCTATGAAATCGTTTGACAAGCAAGCCTTTATCAAAATAGACTCTAGAGAAATGAAAGCCACTAAAGTAATTAAACCCTATAAAATTAAATATTATAAACTAGTAAACGGTGCTAACATAGTGAATTTTACAGAGTTTTGATTCACACTCCCTGGAGAACAACATCACTGGATTTCATAGAAATCGATTTTTGTCTTTGTTACCACCGCACAATTTATTAGATATCCAAAAAGCTTGCACAAAAACGAATTTGAATACCAATAAATCATTGCGTCCAGATATTAATTCAGATATTATTTGATATTCACCTTAACTCAATATCAAATCTACCAATTTTGTGCTTCTACTTTTCCGAAATAGTAAGCTAAATCGATACTTTCTAATACTTCTAGTAAGTCTTCTTTTACCCTCACTCCGATTAGTTTATCCTCAACATCACCGACATTACCTTTTCCGAAAAGTCACCATAAATCTTAGCTTTTGTTATTCGTCCCTTCTGCCTCCAAATTAAACTCGACAGTCCCAATCTCAAGACGAGCATCTCTATTATAGTTATGTTTCGGTGATTTTCCGTAATTCCAATCCCAGTTTTGATATTTCTCAGAGCAACTCATCAATTTCTCCGCCAATCTTCTTCTGTCAAGTTCACTAGCGTTTTATGTCTTCGATTCTTTACAACCAAACAGAGCGACATAAGTATAGTCTTTGAAATCTACTACAGATAAAATCTTTATATTCCTCATTTAAATACTCTCTAAGACCTGTAACTCTACTTCGTACCGAATCAATTCCTTTTGACTCAATTTTTCTTACGATTAGGTGTTGGTACATTAACCATCGTATCATAATCAATATCTGAAGTGTGAGTGATCCTCCATAGATTTTACCATTAACAAGAGTCATCGCAGCTCCACTAACCTTCTTTTCCATCGACAACAAGATCATTTGCGTCCTGTTTGTTCAACTTTATTTACACCAAGATCACGTAGTCATATTTACCGCAGGTTCATAGAATTTTTGAGTTACCATAAACATTACTATCACCATTCATAATAAGGCAGATATACAGCTCCTCATCAAAATACCGTACCTCCACCTGTATCACGTCTAACAAAGTGTGATTCCGTGAGCTTTCATGCACTCATGGTTAATCTCTTTTTCAGCATTTTTGAAATAGTCCCTATCTCGACCTTTGGTTTTGCAACAATATGGAAATATTATATCTTCATCAAATTCAATTTATTCAATACGTACTTGTATCGCTAAAGCTACCGCTCCATCATAAATATACTCTCCATTTCTTATCGGCTCTATTAAACACATAAGCACCTCGTCTTCTAAAACACTACAATATAAACAGCTACCATTATTTTAAGTTCAACCTTAGATAATAGTAGCTGCTTCATCTAATAGTCTACTATATTTATAATTTCTTCGCCTCTATAAAATTATAACAGTCTCAGTCAGTAATTTTCTAATTTTCTAAATTCATCTCTCGTATGTTGTGCAAACTCTTACCGTAATCCATCATAAGCACAATATCTTTAAATGCAGCTCTGGAATAGCTAAACTTTCGATATCTTCCACACCCATCATTTAGATTAATATCTTCCTCCACGATTTTCTTGGAATTTAGCTTCATAATCTGGTTCAGCTACGAAGACGCTAGATAAACCCTACCATCTCTGCGTGCAAATAGCTTCACGGCTTTTTCTATACTATAATTCCGCCAGTAGCCATCAATGGAACACGTCCTGCACAGGGTGTTCATGAACTACTTCGTTAATCAGTCGCCCTTCATTAGGGTCCTTCAGCACGAACTTTATTTAGATAAATATTTTTGTCTCAGCTTGCTATCGCAATATAAGACAACGCACTCTTTCTAGTATCCAATCTGTAAGTTGATTAAATTCTTCAACAGTATAACCTATTATCGCACCACGCGTCTCTTCTGGAGTTGCTCTATATCCTAGAATGAAATCCTCAGGTGCTTCGTTTTCTATAACTTCATACACCGCTTCAAAAACTTCAAGTATAAATCTAGCTCTATTTTCTAGTGAATCTACACCATACTTATCATGGCGTTTATTCGATACTGTTGAGAAGAACGTCTGTAGCATTAGTTTTTGTGCTGTAGATATTTCTATTCCTGCAAAACCTGCGCGTATCGCTCGTCTCGTCGCATCTTTGTATTTTTGTTTTATCACATCGATCATCTCATGAGACAACTCTTCTACCTCATGTTCAAATGGAAGGTGCAATTTCAACTTACTAGGACCATAAACCTTATGATTTACCCCATAGTAATTAGCACCCGCACCTGAATAAGTTAATTGTAAAACAGCTCTCGCTCCAGCATCTTGCATTGCATTTGCCATCTTAGTAAGTCCAGGTATGCAACTATCATCATGTGCACCAAAACCAAACTCGAACAACTGTCCATCTACATCGATATAAGCTGCCCCTGTTACCTGTAGTGGTGCTGACTTAGCACGTCTTAATGCATAATCTAAGTCTTCTTTTGTAATAATTCCATCCTTTGTAGAAGAATTAGTCGTCATCGGCGACAGCACGAACCTATTTTCTAACTGTACACCATTTGCTAGTTTTATGGGAGTTAATAATTTTTCCACAAACTCACACCTCTTTTACATTGTTTGTAAAAACTAACTTAAAGATTAAGTCTACTAATTCTTCTGCTTCTACATTACCGAAAGTAGTGAGTTAAATCAATACTTCCTAATCACTCAAGCTAAGTCTTCTTCTTTTTACTCTTACCCCGATAAGTTTTTCTTCTACGTCACGTACGTTACCTTTACCGAAGAAGTCTCCGTAGATTTTCGCTTGAGTAATGCGTCCTTCTTCTACTTCTAAGCTGAAATCAACTGTTCCGATCGCAAGGTGAGCATCACGGTTATAGTTATAGCGTGGTGATTTTCCCGTAGTTCCAATCCCAGTTACGGTATTTTTCATCTGCTAATTTCTCAATTGCAGCCCAATCTTCATCAGTTAGCTCCTTATCTCTTCGCATCTTTAATATCTTCGATTCCCATTAATCCACATATGATTAAGTCTTTGAACTCATCGATTGTTACATTTTGGTATTCAGGTTTTAATAATTCACGCATTCCCATTACACGTGCTCTTACTGATTCAATACCTTTTGATTCAATTTTTTACGGTTTGGTGTTAAAGCATTAACCATCGCTTCGTAGTTTACATCAAGTAATGAATATCCTCCCGTAAATTTTTCACCACGTACTAATGTCATTGCAGCTCCACTTACTTTTTACCACGGAGCAGTTAAGTCATTACGACCTCTTTGTTCTACTTCTGTAGCTCTAAGCTGTGAAGTACATCTACTGCTGGTTGGTAGAATTTTTGTAGTTTCTGTCACATCAGTGTCCCCTGGCATTAAGAAACATACGTTAACAGCACCATTATCAACATACACAGCATCCACCACCTGTATCACGACGTACTAGGATAATATCTTTTTCTTTCATATATTCATGGTTTACTTCAGTTTCAGCATTTTGGAAACAATCCGATTTCTACTTTTGGTTCACAGTAGTATGGGAAATTACAGTCTCATCAATATCGATATTGTTAAGCATGTACACTTGCATCGCCATTACTAGCGCTCCATCTGGTAAATATTTTCCATTTCTAGTGGTTCTATTAAATACATATTCTTTCTCCTTTGTTGTTAATTTTTGTTAATGTATTTGTAGTAATATATATTTTACTTTGCAGTCTAAATATGCTCCTAACATATAGGATGTGACTCAAAAGTCCTAACTTTTAAAAAGTATATATTACAACTCATAGACGTAGTAGTGATTCAACAAAATCGATTTCTCCGAAATCACGATTTTTGAGTTACTCCTCCACAATTATAATAATTCTTCAACCTCTAACGTTAGTTCCTTACTATTTTGGTTAAACCACAATACTCTAGAAGCTATTCTCTCAGGAACTGATATTTTTTCTGATTCATAGTGATCATCAATGCCTGTGGGATTTTTATCTAGCTCTCTATAAAATGGATATTTTGATGAACTGAGGGTTGTAAATCCTACTCCTATTTCTATAAACAATGTTTTCTTATCACGATTATTTTTCCAAAAATTCATTGTATTTACTCTAGATGTTCGAAAAGATTGGATCTTCTACCATTCCTTTTTCAGCGTTACGCTTATTAACCTCAAGCGGCGCATCACATTCAGGACATAGTGGAATAGATCTGTAGTCAACTTCCATATTTTCCTGTTCCACAGCAAGTCTACGCATTAACGCTTCATCTTGATATGTCTTCGCATGACAATGTTTACTACATTGCACAAGTCCGTACTTTCCTTGAGTATGAAAGACCTATCCATATCATATCCTGCAACATCAAAGGCGTTATCCACGTTAGTCGTAATAATATGTAATTTTTATCTTTTAGAATATAGCTGCGTAACTTGGGTTCTAACAGGTTGATCAAAGTAATTTACACAAAAACAAAACGACTTTGAAACGCCCAATATTCTTCGCTGAACTAGGGAAAATCAAATAGACTCGCCTGTAACATATCTAAAAACTTTATATTTTTCACAAAATCTTAAAGTTACTCCGTAAATCTCTCTCCATGTAAGTGAAATCCATCGGCAGCTGACATTCCAGCTCCTATTCCTATGACTATCGCCTCAGCTTCTTCTATTAACTGTGCTAATTTTTCAGCATTGTTTCTACTAACTCTATCGCCTCTCAAGTCATTAATTTTTCTCCTTTTTTGACATTAGCTCTTTTGCTAAAATCTCTAATACTTTTTCTTCTTTCTATTGTTGGTACTAAAAGGTATACACATAAGTTCTTTTTAACTCTAATCTATAGCTAAGTTTCTGAAGCTTTTCTACTACGACATCCTTTTTAGTAACCCCAAACTAAAAGCGTGTTCTATACTTTTTCATATCAATTTCAGCATATTTCATACTCTTTTTGCTGTGTTATACTAGAGGAATCTATCAAAATTCTGTAAATTCTTTCTTACCAAGAAGCCAAACATCTAAACAACGTACTAACTCTTTCGCTTCTTGTTCATCTTCTCCCTATCGCTATAAATACCGCGACGACATCTTTGTGGTGTTTTTGTTGTGCGCATCACGATAAGTTTTGTAAACATCTTTTTGCTGTTTCTATGTACTCTACAGCAGATTAAAGAATAAACCATAAACATAGTTTTTGCCCTAACTCTGCAGCAAGATTCGCACTTTTTCTCACTCGTTGATAACTAGCCACATTGACTTACCTTTTTGCTTCTGGTGGTTGCACCAACGTTTCAGTTCCTGTTAGAAGCTCCAGCAATTCTGACAACTTTCATTGTATTCATCACGTTATCGAGTGTCGTCTTCATCAGTTTTTGCAAACAACTTTAGTTCCTGGATTATTGCCTATTCCTAGATTCACCCCTATTTGGATATAGCGCGCTAAGAAGTTTAATCCATTCGCTAATTTTATACGGTGAATAGTGAGGAATCATTATTCCACCTGAACCTATTTTCTATTTTTCCGTATTTTGAAGGAGTGCTGTAGCATCAACAGCTCAGGACTACTACTCGCATGAGCTGGCACCTGATGATGTTCAGCCATCCAAAAAAGCGACTATAACCTAGTGTTTTCAGCTAAACGAGCTAATTCTGTACTTTCTTCATACACTGGTGCAGTTTTTTCCTTCATCTACAATGGCGTAATCTAAAAATACTAAGTTTCATATATGTCCTCTTATATTTTATATTAATCTATATAACTTCAAATATCTATTTTTCTAGTATTTTTATTTCACACTCATCAATTTATTTTTATCTTTTTATATACATAATAATCTGATATAATAAATTATAAAAAAACCTTTTCTGAAATTACGAACTTAGCACTCATACTTGCAGAAAGTACACACACTAGCACCACTACTTTTAAAATTTTAGAAAAATTATGTGACTTAATATACTGAGTGTTTTCTTTAATTTGCATAATTCGATAATATCAGCAATTTATGCACCATTTTATTATGTATTCTTTTTGGTTTAGTTGTATGTTTTATTATGTTACTTATGAGGTATTTTTGTGGAATCAAAATTATACTCTGTCAAATTAGTAATGGAATAGAACTTGAGAATCGTTTTGTCCTTTCTCCGATGACTACAAATCATCTACTGGCAGAAGGCTTCATTACAGAAGAAGATCTTCTATGCAAAAGGACGAAAAACATGGCCCCTTGCAGAGTACCGGTGCTGCCTGCCATAAAGTCTAGAAGAGCGACTTTTGAATATGGCTGGCGTTCATGATGATGCATGTATTCCTGGTTTTAACTAAAAATGGCACAAAGCCATGAAGTCTGATGATGCAAGCTATTCTTCACTTACTCACGCTGGTCGTTTCGCTAATCACTATGTCTACTATCAAACGTGCTGTCGGTCCTGTTACATGGAACTTAATTCTCCGTAGAACATATCGTCCACCTCTTTCTATATAGAAGATCACCACAGAAAAATAAGAGAGATTATAAGCGTGTTTTCACTGGTCGTGCTATCGGCGCTGGTTTCGATGGTTTAGAAATTTCTAGTGCACAACGTCTTCTATTACAAACATTCTCTCTACCTTCTAATGAACGCCACGATAAATACGGGTAGATACATTAGAAAATCGTTTCCCGTTTCATCGCCGAAGTTTTTGAAGATGTATGTAAGTAATCGAAAAAGCGAAAGACTTATCTTCGGTTATCGTGTAACACCTGAAAGAAACACGTGGTGAAGAAGTCAGTTGCTGATTGAAGAATTTAATCAACCTACAGATTGGTTATTAGAAAAGAGTCCCTCTATCATACATAGCAATTGCCAGCTGGGACAAAAATATTTGACTTTAAATACAGTACGAGCAGAAGGTCCGCACCATGGACGTCTTATTAACGAGGAAGTCTCCCGAGCACTTTAAATGGAAGATACCATTAATCGCATCAGGTGGTATCAACACTGTGGAAAAATGTGAAGCTGCAATTTTGCGCTGATATGATAGGTTTATCTTCTCCATTTGTCGCAGAACCAGATTTTTGTAGAAAAACTAAAAATCAAAACCATATGGACGATATAAATCTAGATGTCGGTGTTGAAGACATAGACCGTTTAGCTATTCCTAAAGCACTTTTGAAAGATATCGTGCTTATGATGGACTACGGACGTTCACTACCACAGCACACTAGGGATGAATTTAGGAAGTAGAAGAAAATTATTAAAAATTATATAATTAGTAGAATCTCCAACAATTAAGATTTCAAAAATCTTATTTTTGGATTCTACTTTATTTAATACAGATATTATGTAAAACCTTCTATATCTGTTTGTTGTGAGCATAAATCTGCATGGAGAAAATTCCAGTCTCGGATTTCACTTTATATATACAGACAAATATCCAATATAATTGTAGAGTTAAGACACATTCTAGCTTTATCAGAGCACCCTATGTTTTGATGAGATAAAGTCAACTACAGTATAGTAAAATGGGATGAGTTTCGTAGTCTTAGATGCTAGAACACATGATTTTATAGGATGTGTAGATGGTAGAACACAACATAGGCTAAAACAATACTTTTATGGAGATATCCAAGAAAAGTAAGAAAGAAAGTAAAACGAGTCTGGTATAGATATTTACCCGCCTTATATGAATATGATAGAGAAATGTTTCCTAATGCCGAGATAATAATAGATAGATCTCCATATGGTTCAAAATATTAATAGAGAAATTGGAAGTCAAAGCTAGAATGAAACTACCGAATCAATATAAGAATATGCTCTATTTTACACTATTCTAAAGAACTTCTGGAAAGTAATATTAGAAGATAGAGAGATAAAGTAAATTCAACAAAAACATTCTATTCTAGAAGCTTTAAACGCTGGTGTAACTAGAAAGAAGTGATTAGATTATATATTAGCTATAGCATTGAATTTATCAGCCCATTGCGATGAGTGTGCACATGAGATAAGAGAAGCTATCAAAGCTATAAATACTATGCAAAATTACAAAGAGTATATGCTTAACGCTGTTAAATATGAGTATTCTAATGGGTCCATTTAGAAGGAATTAATAATAAAATAAAACTACTAAAGAGATTATCTTATGGATATTCTAGCTTTAGTAACCTGAGATTACGCATTTTAATTATGTCTAGATTATTTGTTTCTGAATATGTAAACAATGTCAAACTTAAAGAAAATAAGATCTACAGCAACAAGTCTTGCCTAGATTTCTAGAGTGATCCATGCCCTGAAACTCTGGACAAAGAGCGACAAAGAGCCCTCGAAAATATCGAGGGCTACCATCACTGTAAAGATTTATTTTAAACTTTAAATTGTTTTTGTCGTTTTTACGACGTCCTTGCCGCTGCAAAGTAATCCACCTAGAGATTCTAATCCTAATCCTGCTAATCCAGTATTAGTTTCAGTTGCACCTGTGTTAGCTAAACGTTGTCCCTAATTTAGCATTTGTATCTTGTGCATTAGAAATTTCCGTTGTCTCGTTAGTACCATTGTTTCATTATTAGTGGTTTTCCTGGTAATGTTGGAACTCTTTTGTTCTAAAGATATCTTTAGCTGGATTGTGTAAACTTTACCATCTTTTAGTAATTACAGTTGCATTTCCTGCTTTGTTTCGAAGATAACTTTACTACATCTGCATTTTGCTCGCTTTAATCTTAGCTTTTGCAGCTTCTTTTTCTGCATCTGTTAAAGTTATTGAAGTCTACTACTGTTTTCTTTTCGAAGTCAAGGTTGATGTTTTTACCATTGATTCTGCTGCAACATCTTTTAGCATCTTTAACTAATTGAGCTGCTGGAATTGTCGCTGTCTTACCCTGCTGGTGTTGTTACTGTTGCGTTTCCTTTATCGTCCACTACAACTTTAGATCCTGATTTTACATCCTCTACTGCTTTCTTAACTTTTGCTTTTTCTTCATCTGTTAATTTGGCTTTATCTCAACTAACTCTAGTTGCTGTGTATTTACTACCATTCCTGCATTTACTTTTACCTGCATCTTCTGGTGATTTAGTTAGTCTGTTGCTGGGCCCTGCTGTTGTCTTACCTGCTGTTGTTGTTAGCATGTTGCGTTTCCTTTATCGTCTACTACAACTTTAGGTCCTGGATTTACATCCTCTACTGCTTTCTTAACTTTTGCTTTTTCTTCACTCTGGTTAATTTAGCTTTGATCTTTAACTCTACCTTACCTGCTGGTGTGTTAATGTCGTTTCCTGCTTCTGGCTTAGCTGCTTCTTCCGAGTGATTTAGTTAAGTCTGTTGCTGGAATTACTGCTGTCTTACCTGCTGGTGTTGTTACTGTTGCGTTTTCCTTTATCGTCCACTACAACTTTAGATCTGATTTACATCCTCTGCCTTCTTAACTTTTTGCTGTCTTCATCTGCATCTAGATCTTTAACTCTAACCACCTGCTGTGTGTTAATGTCGTTTCCTGCTTCTGGCTTAGCTACTTCTTCTGGTGATTTAGTTGTCTGTTGCTGGAATTACTGCTATTTTCCTTCTGGTGTTGCTTGCGTTTCTTTATCGTCTACTACAACTTTGGGATCCCTGGATTTACATCTCTACTGCTTTCTTTAACTTTTGCTTTTTCTTCATCTGTTAATTTAGCTGGATCTTTAATCCCACACCTACCTGCTGGTGTGTAATGTCGTCCGTTTCTTGGCTTAGCGCACTCTCTTCTGGTGATTTAGATTAAGTCTGTTGCTGGAATACTGCTATCTTACCCGCTGGTGTTGTTACTGTGCGTTTCCTTTTATCGTCTACTACAACTTTAGATCCTGGATTTGAATCCTCTACTGCTTTCCTTTAACTTTTGCTTTTTCTTCATCTGTTAATTGCTTTGCGGATCTTTTTACTTCTACCTTTACCTGCTGGTGTGCAATGTCGTCGCACCGGCCGAGCTAGTTTCTTCTGGTGATTTAGTTAAGTCTGTTGCTGGAATTACCTGTCTACCTGCTGGTGTTGTTACTGTTGCGTTTCCTTTATCATCTACTACGACTTTGAGATCCTGGATTTACATCCTCTACTGCTTTCTTAACTTTTGCTTTTTCTTCATCTGTTAATTTAGGCCGGATGCTTACTGCACCTTACCTCGCTGGGTGTGTTAATGTCGTTTCCCACCTGCGCTGCAACGCTACTTCCTTTCTGGTGATTTCGTCGTCTGTCTGTTGCTGGAGTACTGCGCTGTCTAACGCTGCTGGTGCGTTGTGCCTGTTGCGCTCCTTTATCGTCTACCGCAATCTCATGGAGCTGGAGTTGCATCCCTACTGCTTTCTTAACTTTTGCTTTTCTTCATCTGTTAATTTTGAGCTGTGATCTCTTGCTTCTACCTTTACCCGTGGTGTTAACGCTGTCGTTTCCTGCTTCCTGAGCCAGCCAGCCTTTCGTGATCGAGAGTACCCAAGTCTGTTGCTGGAGTACTCGCTGTCTACCTGCTGGTGCTGCTGTTACTGTGCGTTTCCTTTATCGTCTGCTCAGCAACTTTGATCTAGATCTGCCTCCTCACTGCTTTCTTAACTTTTCGCTTTTTCTTCAGCATTCAGTTAATTTAGCTTCAGATGTAACTTCTACCTTTTGCGTGTCTGGTGTCGTGTAACTGTCACCAACGCTTCTTCGTCCTGGTCGATTTAGCGAGTCGGTTGGAGCGTACTGCTGTCATCACTGCTGGTGTCTGTTGCATTTGCGTTGGGTCTGCGTTGTCGTCTGCTACAACTTTGGGTCCCTGGATATGCATGCGTCTGCTGTCACTTTGTTGCTTTTCTTCATCTGTCCTAGCTGGAGCTTTTCCACTTCATACCCGTCGGTGTATCGTGTCAGTATCTGAACTGTCAGACCGCTGGTTCTGCTGTCATCTAATCCGGACTGTTCGTTTCTTACTGCTGTCTGGTGGGTCCATGTCGCTAAATCTGCTTACTCGTGCCTCTATCTGGTGCTGTCAGCATCAGCTCTGGTCTCTGACTGCTTTCTTTGCTGTCCATCTGTTGCGCTAGCTCATTTCTTCCGGCTGTCGCTCAGTCTTCTGCATGGTGTGATTGCTGTTTCTACATCTTTGTCGCTACTAGCAGCTTTTGCATAGTCTCTACATGCACTGTCTACGTGTCTAGTGTGCATCTAACTCGTCGACCTTGGCTCCATCCTGTCATTTCAGCTGGACTTTTACGTCTACCTGCTCACGTGTTAGGTGTTGTTGTTACTGCAGTCTAGCAGCTGAGTGCTTCACCAGCATCTGCTATTGCTGTCGCTAATCACTTGGCTACTGATACATTTCGTGCTGGGTCGTTGCTGTCCTTTGCAACACATTTCCTGGCTGGAATATCTTTCTGTTGGTAGTGATTGTTGCTTTTCACCCATCTTTTCCGCTAGCAGCTGCACTTGTTTACGTCTTTGACTCGAGTAACTCAGCTGTCGATCGCAGGCTCATTCGCTACTACTCGTCTTTTGGTTCTGCTTGCCTCGTTAAATCTGTCGTTATAACTGCGTTGCTTCTGGTGCTTCTGTATCTCAGTGTTGCTGCTTTCAGCATCACTTGGTTCCTGATACATTTCCATGCTGAGTCACCATTGCTTTGTCGCTATGCGACATTTTCGTCTGGAATATCTTCGTTGGTGTGATTAGCTGCTTTACCATCTTTTCTCTGCTACAGCTTCTCCAATCTCGTTACCCGTCTTTGTCGCACTAACTCAACTGTCGATCGCAGCTCCTGCTGTTGTTACTTCCAACTGGGATCTTTAGTTTCCTGCTTTACACCTGCTAAATCTCGTCGTCACACTTCTGGTTTAGCTGGCGTGCTGCTGTACCTGGTGTTGCTGTCGGCAGTTCAGCCCGGTTCTGATACATTTCCTGCTGGGTACTGTTGCTGTCGCTGTTACGTTTTCCGGCTGGAATATCTTCGTTGCGGATTGGCTGCTTTGCATCTTTTCCTGCTACAGCTTCTCCAATCTCGTTACCAGTCTTTGTCCGAGTAACTCAACTCTGTCGATCCGCTCTGCTAAGTCACTTCCTAACTAGATGCTTTTTAGTCCTCGCTTTACCTGTTAGGTCCTGTCTGTTACTTCTGTAGTTTAGCTTCTTGGGTGCTTCTGTATCTCGTGTGTTGCTGTCGCTGCAGTTCACTTGGTTTCTGATACATTTCCTGCTGGGTCTGTTGCTTTGTCGCTGTTGCGTTTCCGGCTGGAATATCTTTCTGTTGGTGTGGATTGTTGCTTTACCATCTTTTCCTTGCTACAGCTTTCTCTCAATCTCTGTTACCGTCTTTGTTCGAGTAACTCAACACAGTCGATGCTGCTCTGCTGTCACTTCAATCTCGGACCTTTTAGTTCCTGTGCCTTTACCACCGTCTAGGTCTGTTGCTACTATACTGGTTTAGCTGGTGCTTCTGCGTATCTCGGTGTTGCTGTCGCTTTAGCATCACTGTTTCTGATACTTTTCCTGCTGGATCTGTTGCTTTCCTTTGCTGCGTTTTCCGGCTGGAATATCTTTCGTGGATGTAAGGTTTGTGACACTTACCATCTTTCCTGCCACAGCTTTTCAATCTTGCTGCTGTCTTTGTCAGTAATCGACTCGGCACGGTGGTCGCATGCTCTTGTTACTTCAACTCGGTCTTTTAGTTCCCGCTTTCACCCTAGTTCCGAGCTGTCTTAACCGGTCTGAATTATGCTTCCTGCCATCTGGTGTTGCTTTCGCTGCATCACGTGCTGATACATTTCCTGCTGCTGGGTCACATTGCTGTCAGCACAGTACACATTTCCGGCACGAACATCTTTTCGTTGGTGTGATTTGTTGCTTTACGTCTTTTCCTGCTGCAGCTTCTCCCAAATCTTGTTTACCGTCTTTTGTTCGAGTCACTGAACTGTCGATGCGGTTCTGCTGTTATCATACTCGATCTTTTAGTTCCCGCTTTTACCTGTTAGGGTCTGTCGTTACAACTGGTTTAGCGGCGCTTCTGTATCTGGTGTTGCTGTCGCAGCATCACTTTGGTTCTGATACATTTCCTGCTGGGTCCGTTGCTGTCGCCGTTACTTCTTCCGGCTGGGCTATCTTTTCGCTGGTGTGATTGTTGCTTTTACCATCTTTTCCTGCTACAGCTGCCAACTCACCCTATACCGTCTTTGCTCCAGGTAACTCACCAATGTTCGCTGCTCCGCTGTTACCTCAACCGGATCTTTTTAGTTTCCTGCTTTACCTGGTTAGGTCTGTTGCTTTCAACTTCTGGTTTTAGCTGGTGTTTTGTATCTGGTGTTGCTGTCGCAGCATCACTTGGTTCTGATACATTTCCTGTTGGGTCTGTTGCTGTCGCTGTTACTGGCTGGAATATCTTCGTTGGTGTGATTGCTTTTACCATCTTTCCTGCTACAGCTTTTCCAATTCTCTACCGTCTTTGTTCAGTAATTTAACCGTCGATCCTGTCTCCTGTTACTTCAACTGGATCTTTAGTTCCCGCTTACCTGTTAGGTCTGTTGTTACAACTGGTTTACTGGTGCTTGTATCTGGTGTTGCCGTAGCATCACTCTGTCTCCTGATACATTTCCTGCTGGGTCTGTTGCTGTCGCTGTTCTTTCCGGCGGAATATCTTCGTTGGTGTGATTGTTGCTTACCATCTTTTCCTGCTACAGTTTCCAATTTCATTACCGTCTTTGTCTAGTAATTTAACTGTCGATCCGGTTCTGCTGTTACTCAACCGGATCTTTTAGTTCCGCTTTACCTGTTAGGTCTGTTGTTAACCGGTTTAGCTGGTGCTTCTGTATCTGGTGTTCTGCCGCAGCATCACTTGGTTCTGATACATTTCGCTGGGTCTGTTGTTGCCGCTGTTACTTTTCCGGCTGGAATATCTTCGTTGGTGTGATTGTTGCTTTACCATCTTTTCCTGCTAGCTTTCCCATTTATTACCGTCTCTTTGTCAGTAATTTAACTGTCGATCCTGGTTCTGCTGTTACTTCAATCCATCTTTAGTTCCCGCTTACCTGTTAGTCTGTTGTTAACTGGTTTAGCTGGTGCTTGTATCTGGTGTTGCTGTCGCAGCATCACTCTGGTTCGATACATTTCGCTGGGTCCATTGCTGTCGCTGTTACTTTTCCGGCTGGAATATCTTCGTTGGTGTGATTGTTGCTTTACCATCTTTTCCTGCTACAGCTTTCCCAATTTCATTACCGTCTTTGTTCAGTAATTTAACTGTCGATCCTGGTTCTGCTGTTACTCAACTGGATCTTTAGTTCCCGCTTTACCTGTTAGGTCTGTTGTTACAACTGGTTTAGCTGGTGCTTCTGATCTGGTGTTGCTGTCGCAGCATCACTTGGTTCTGATACATTTCGCTGGGTCTAAGCCGTCGCTGTTACTTTTCCGCTGGAATATCTTTCGGTGTGATTGTTGCTTTACCATCTTTTCCTGCTACAGCTTTTCCAATTTCATTACCGTCTTTGTTCAGTAATTTAACTGTCGATCCTGGTTCTGCTGTTACTCAACTTGATCTTAGTTCCTGCTTTACCTGTTAGGTCTGTTGTTATAACTGGTTTAGCGGCATTGTGTCTGGTGTTGTTGTATCTG